>Ga0210040_10000677_pt1 | contig 55402 bp, 32 predicted proteins | sample CryGeyCG12114_NA_FD_185462 | JGI IMG/M metagenome (GOLD analysis project Ga0210040, IMG submission 185462) | Groundwater microbial communities from aquifer - Crystal Geyser CG19_WC_8/21/14_NA (SPAdes) (version 2) | ecosystem: Environmental > Aquatic > Deep subsurface > Groundwater | place: USA...
TCAAACTTACAACCCTTGAATTGACTAAAGCTGTCAAATTGTCGAAAGGAATTTACCAAATGAAAGGAATACATATTCAAATTCAAAGTTTCTATAAAAACCAACAAAGATAACTGCTTTGTGTTTTTGCGTGGCGTTAAGCCTCCAAAAAGCAATGTAAATGCCACATGTAGTACCATTATAGTTTATATAGTGAAATTACACTATGAAATGACATAATTTTGTTGTGTTTTGGCTGTACAGACTTTGCAAAATTTTCCCGAAATTCCCGGGAAAATTCCCGCATCAAAAATCGTTGAATTCCCGGGAAATCGGGAACGGGAATTCCCGGGAATATCATCTCTAATATAAATAGTTATGTAGGGTCGCATATGGTTTTTTTTTTGGGTTTAATGAATACAATATTTTTAGGGCACGGGGATTATGGTATATAGGTAGTGAGTGAGTAAGTAAAGGAATTTTTCCAATCACTGAACAACAAAGAACTGGGGATAAATAAAAATAAGAGACTACGTGGTAATTCAAATCTCGCAAAGCCGATTTGCAATCAAAATGTGAATTAAAAATACATTTTCCTTTCATCAGATATTCATGATATAAACATGTTGCAAATATTTTGTATTTCAATATTCAAAAACAAATGTGGTTGTTTCATCGTTAGTTTTATGATGCAAAATTGTATTATTTAGGATTTGTTGAAAATGTGTCCTACATTTGATTGAGATTATTGCTTGGATAAATAGATAAAATGTGTCTTATTTGATTTTAAAGAAATGTTTTCCTTCTGACACTGTTTTTTTTTGTAACCAAGCAGTGAATAGGGATTCGCCATCATATTTTGTATTCATGTTTGCCTAGGATATGCAGAATAAATGATGTTGCAACACTGTTTTTTGGCAATATATAAAGCGTGTAGGACAGATTGAAGCATATTGATAAGATTTATGAGCCCGTTTTGCCCGTGTAGCAGGTATATAATATCTTGACTGTATTTTTGTTGATCATGTAGGCGACAGAAGAAGATTCTAACGAACTTGAATCCCTTGGGGAGGTTGAAAGTGAATATTGGGAGGTAAACCATTTGATTTATATTTTTTAGCCTTTTACCGTTCAAATATTGATCACCAAATCCTATAAAATGTCTCCTTGCTCGTTGAGTGCATACATGGAAAGGCTTTTCTTTATTTGTTTGTATTTGCTTCAATGAACTCGTAAATATTATTGCATTGTCTGAAAAAAATATATTTGTTCTGTCTAGTTTACATAAAGTATTGTAACTTGTATGGAATGATTTCGTGCCCAGCTTAAAATATTTTTGTTTACAATTTGTGCTTATTTAATAAGTTTTTGTAGTTAAACCCCAGGTTTATTTTGTTATCAGTTGTGGACTCGGGTAACCTGCTACACTCGATCCCAAAGAAAGCTTTACTCCTTGATTTTTTAGGTTTACAAAAACCTGGCAAAGCAGAGAAGGTAATTTTCATGCATCGTTATGTTCTATTTACAAGCAATGTATGCAAAGTTTCATTAAATTTCATCCCGATCGGACCAAAGCTTGGCGAGAAATTCTCGAGAAAAGCTTTACACGTGTTAATTCCCATAAGGAGCGCATTGAGAATCAGCAGTTTTCTTGGACCGATTTCGACAACGTTTATGTTACATAGTAGCTAAAGTCAAGCACTATCATGTACGTTAAACAGTTTGGAATTCTATGCTTAGTTAGAACTGATAGCAAATATCTTTTGAATCTTTTTTTCTGAATTTACATGCATTTTAAATGAGAAAAATAAGTTCTAACCGTAGGATTTTCAGACTGTTTCACTGTTTATAGTGTAAAATAGTGCTTGTCTTCAACTATAGTATAGTATATGTGACATGGAATATTTTAAATTGGCTTAGGGTATTTGGCAAAATTGTTATTATTATTTGGAAAAATTGGCAAAAAATCTAAAAGCTGCTGATTCTCAATGCGCCCCTTATGGAAATTAAGCACGTGTAAAACATTTTTGAGAACTTCTCGCCATGCTTTCGTCCGATTGAGATGAACCTTGGCAATAATACGCTGCTTTTTAATAGGGAGTTTGGGATTACTTGTCGTCGTAGTAGGACAGATCAGATGAATCGTTTCATGTGTTGTACAGATATCCCATCTGTCCTATGAGCGACCGATGAGGCACTTGAGCGACAGATGGGGTTCATCTGTTCTGTTCTGCTACTTGCTACGTAAAATCCCTAGCTCCCTAATATAGTAACATTAACATAATACATGAAAATCACCTTTTCTGCTTTTATAGTATTTTTATACCCCAGAAAACCTTGGTATTAAGCTGTTCTCGGGATAAAAGGAAAATTAAAATACTTTTTTACATTTATTAAAAGCTATTAAAACACAATTGTAAATAAAGTATTGTCGCGACAGGACGTTTTTTTATAGAAATCTGAATCCATCTACTTACCTGTTGAAAAAAAAGACAAAAGGACTTTATTTGATTAGATACGAAATATTTGTGGCCACACACATACATACATGAATACATTTGTCATAAGCGCTGGGAGACATAAGTTGTGGCTTTGTTTTCATATTTTCTGGTTGACAAGTTCTTTTGGCTTGTGTTGGAAAAAAGTGAAAGTTTCTTGCAGCCAACAAGGACTACCAGACAAGAAAATGAAGTTTTGAAATATTGTCTCCATTTTCATTTGTTTACACTTGATGGTTCCTTACCCAGGCTACATCCGGACTTGAAGAAAATTAATTTTCCTATTCACAAAAATGACTGACGAGGTTGGCGAAGCACAAAGTTGTATTGAATGGCATTCATGCTGCAGCTTATATAGTTTGCTTGCAATTAAAATGCGTGTCAACCGAAGTAAAAAAGGCTTTTGTATAGCAAAAAATGTATGGATAAAAATTATTCATAATGTTTGCTATTTATTGTTATTGTAATGAGTAAATACTCGTTCATAAAAGAAGGATTGCGTTCCCAAATTCTCTGGTGTACATATGAGCCTTTAATGTAACCAAAAGAGGAGAATGTTCCAACATTTATCAAATTAAAGCCTCAGGTTCCCTGTAAAACAGAGACAAAGTTGTAGTTTACGACAGAAAAACTGGTCGATTATAGTCATAAATCTTTCTTTGGCGTGCGGAACACAAGAGATTGAAAATATGTTGAAAACTTTGGCTGCGTATGCCCCCAGAAACAAGTAAAGCTGGAGAGCCATATTATGCAACAAATTTATGAACACAAGGTGCGCTTAATTATGGGATCGTGGCAAACATCCTTCATTTCACGAGTCTTAAAAATGTTCCAATCATAAATGAACGTAAATGAATTCCCGCATCAGTGAAAGCACGTTCGCTTCGCATAATTAACTAGAAGAATGCTTTCTGTGCTATCGGTGAAAATGAAGTTGTTAGACTCTAGAGACTTGCCGAAGTATCGATCCCACTCTAAATTTTTCATGTTCCATTCCCTGTTATGGTGGTTGGTAAACATTGGCTAAAAATGTCACTAACCACCTAACTGCAATGCTTTCCACATATTCCTTCTATTGGTGAAAAAAAACAAGTTTATGACTCAGCTAATTCGTATGACGCAAGGGATTAGAATAGCTTGCTTTATACATGTGCAGAATTTCTGTGGTAACCTCATACTCAGAACTCATTAAATTAATGTTCCTTTAGCATATAAATAGCCCCCGACAGGAAAAAATTTCAATAATTTGTTTACTTGATGAACTTGTTGAGCTTTCCAAAGAATGGTATGAATTTTCACATTCTTGTGGGAAAAGAATTTTTTCATAACTACAATTTATTACGCCCAAGGAAGGGATTCCCCAAATCCGCATTCCCACCGTAGACGATGAATTACCACCGACAAAACTATATAGGTAGCTAGCAACCAACTATGGGTTCATAATACATATTTCTCAACTCTTCCCTGTAACGTATACACCTAGTGTGTAGCTAAATCAAAATTTCCCTTCTTACTATCCACACCAATCTGTCATAAAAACGGTATTTTTATTAACATATTAGCAGTAGCTAGTAGCCGTATTGTCATAATTCCTTGCTATAATAATATATTTTTCTTTCAATTCAGTAACTAACTAACTAACTAACTAGCTCAAGCATTTGTCAGGTCACCATTACCATTGTAATGCAGGAGTAGTTGTACTATGTAATGCGTACTGTATTTATGAATGTATTTTTCTTGGCCAATATATTTTCCCGTCTTTTGCACACCCTGCCATGACTGAGATCCATTAGTTGAATAAATTGAATTAATAGTTGATCCATACTCTTTTTCTTTGCTCTCACTGTACTTAATAGATGCAGAAACTGGTGGTGAGTGGCAGTTTACCGTGTAGTAAAGAAGAGGCAGCTGTTTTGGCTGGAATCCAGCTTCGCCTTGAAGAATGCTGGCCCAGAGCTCGTCCACCACAACTTCACACGAGTCACCAGCCAATGGCTTCAACAGCACCTGGGACCCCTCATTACAATGCTGATCGTTCCTGTACGTCCAGAGTGGCCAATATGGAACTCGACAAGGTTGGTTGGTTGCTTATAGTTAGTTAGTTAGTTAGTTAGTTACACAAGGCATTGGTACCATGAACAGATCCGGTTAGTCCGCAGTTTGGTGCCATCAACACTATTGTTAGGGTTCAATTTGGCTTGTAGAATGGAAAGGCATTGTGTTATAGATATTAGTAGATACTTTTTCTTATTGTTTTATTTTTTACCTGAGGTTTGACCGAGTGGAAGGAAAATTATTATGACTGTTTTTTTTATTGGCAAGTAGATCATAAGTGTGCGTCACTTTAATTTTGCTAAAACAGGCAGAATTGAATACAGGGAAATGATTTTTCACCTGAAACGATCACACAATATATCTCAATCCGCTTGTCATGTGTGTTCAGGGGTGAAATGATATTATCGAAGCTCAAAATATGCCCAGTAAGCTCTTGTATAGGAATTCTGCGTATTATGAACTCATTTTGATTCCCGAATTTTTAAAATGTTTGTAATTTTAGTATGGATGTAGAAGATAGCTTAACTTTTGTATGACAGTGTAACATTTAATGCAGTTTAGTTGAACTAAATACAGTTCTTGTTTACAGAGGAAAATGAACTGATGAATTTTTATTTCTCGTAAATTGGTCCTAACAAACTTACACAATGGATGAATCCTATAGCTAAAAAAATAAGAGTAAATGAACAATTACTGTTAATTTGATCAGTTTTTGCAAGTCAATTTAGTTTATATTACGAGATTGTTCTCGTCTATGATTAGTTGGGTGGACAAAGAAGAGAGCTATAAAATGAATAGAATGGGAACAAAACAGTGTGAATTGTGAAAATATACTCCCATTAGGTCTTCAACTCATATTTGTTTGGGCTAGGGTTAGTGATCACTTTTAGTGCTTTGTGTAATATAATGTGGCAGCTAAAGGTTTTTAATGGGTCGTTCACTCTTGTGGATAAAGACAGTTTAGTTGCCTAGCAAATTCCAGGAACAAAAGATGCCACTTTAGACAATAGATAGTGAAACGTCTCTAGTTTTGCAATCCATGTAGTAGTAAATGGTACATAATGCTTTTGGACCGGCTGTATTCACTGGTTAGTTGTGTGTATACCCTGCAAAATGAAATTCGAGATTGTTTATGATTTAAAACTTGAATTCAAGCTGCGATTACAGAGTTCATTATGCAATGGATGTGTTCTCAAGTCAAGTTGGTTATATAGTAGTTAGTGATATGAGAATATCTAGGATCCGGTTGTCCTAGAAATCAAATCACATATTAAAGTTTGACAAATGAAATATACAATTTGTTAGGTTGAGCAAAACTTTATTAGTTTTCATGTTTATCAAATTGCGTATCAGCTTTTATTTTGGTGATTCAAGAACAAATTAAAGTTGGCAAACAAAGATGAGCACTATTTATACTCGGCAAGCTATTGTTGCCATAGAAAGTGCACATGCTTTATAACCTTTAGATGAAACCATAGATTCTCTGACCGCTTGAAACTATTCAGCACTCATTACTAACTACTTAAAATTCACTGTATTTAATAATTGGAGCGGTTATTTTTGTGCAAGTGAACTAAACCAATTTCATTTGGAGCTCAACTTACTACTTATCCAAACTGATTGATTAAAACTGTAATCACAAGTCCTGCACATACAATGTAACCCGCACAATCAGGTAAATTAAATAACAAATTTAGTTAGAAACTATGTCTAGTTCAACCATAATTCATGAAAACAAACTCTGGGCAATTTATTCACTGTTTTGTACTATTATATAGGCTTTATTTCTTTGTTTCAATAAGTTTCCAGCCCATTAATCTTACTCAGTAGACTGAACACAACACTTTCCCGTTTGACAATGACCAATGTACTTAGCTAGGAAAATACATTGCATTATTTCCACTTTTCTTTCCGTTCCGTACTATTTACTTGCTATAGTTACGTTCTCCTATAGCTCTCCAGTTTAGCATTAGCTATTTAGATACTACTGAAACTAACTGCCGAACTCAGGTGAATTGCAAATGGTTACCATCTCTTGTGCAGAATTCGTCACTAGCGGCTCTCATCTCCGAAAGTAGTGGAGCAACCAGAGGTCTGAAAAGCACAGGAGAGGGCGGCAGTTGCTCCATCACTGGGGAAGAACAGCCCATACTCCCGTATGTTGTTGTGGCAGCACCCGAAGATATGGTTGGCAAGAAAATATCAGGTGTTGGACGAGCCGTGTCTTTGTTAACAACTTGCTACTCCTCATCAGGCGAGAATGAAATGTCCCTTTCAACCTCTATTCAGATTGAAGATCTGGTTCCACCTTGTTACATCCATGCGGGCAATATGCAGCGTCTAATTAAGGTGAGTCTAATGCATAAAAAGCTTCCAGGTTTCTCATTTTGCTTGCTCATATATAGTATACAATCAGCTATTTAAATGTGCGCTGTTGATGGAACAAATATAGCTCAAAATGAATGTTTATAGTGTATCAAGTAGCTTGCATTAACTGCAGAATCACGTCCTTGTTTCGGCACTATTGTAACAACATGACTTGGTTATTGAATTTTATTTGTAGCCTTCACTTTCATAGCTATTATGCTACACATAAGGTGGACGAATAAAGCCTCAGAATAAGATGGGACCAGAGACTAACTAACACGTATAAATTGGAACATGGTGATTTCGATATTTTTTATGGGAGGGAAACACGTTAAACAAGTTAAGCTAGCAGTTTTGCGGGTCCTATGTCCTAAAGGCAGGGCCAAATTCATATATCTTGGTGTGTTAGCTACTTTTGGAATGTGTGTTTAACTCATATGGTGATTGTATACATATAACATGCTCCAGTTTATGTACCAAATACTCATTCATTCATTTATGTGTTATTGTTGTTTTAACGTTCCCAAAGATGACATATTAATGCGGTATGAGCTAGGAACTTTTTTTTTTTTGCCTGTGCCAAATGGCTGAGCAGGCTATGCTTATGTACACGTAACTTTATTTATGGATACTCGTTATATTATGCTGATGTTAGTTAGTTAGTTAGTGAGTGCCGGAATGACCATCATCAAATCAGCTTTATTTGCCTGTATAGAAACTTAATGTGAGAAGCTTAGTTTACTACTACTATGGCATGCCAAGGTATTCCAATACAGTTGACAGGTCTGGAGTTAGTGTTTTATAGAAATTAAAAGTGACAGGCTCCACTTGTTCATTATATTAAAAAAAAAATTTGAAATTCTTAGATCCATTTGGTGACCTAGGTAGTTACAACTTACCGTTTATCTTGTGTCCAGTTACTTACCATCATAATTATCACATCATTATAGCATAAACTGTAGAGATAAAGCAACTTTTTTTATCTTCACTCGTGTTACTGATTTCTGTAGCCTTTCGTTGCACTTGTAATTCGAGGAGGTTTCAACCTTTTGACTTTAAAAGCTAAGACAAGTTGTTCAAACGGTTAGTCCGTTCAGTTTTCCCTCACTTTTAGGTAGACTAGGAAATCGTGTCACTGTAAATTTTGGAGCACATGGTGCAATAAAAGACTGTAGGTTTTTACATCTGCTTTCACACGTTGTACAGAGTGTATTGTTTCTTTTAGCTGCTCCAAAACTGTACTGTTTTTCGTAGCCATGAAATACTGTCTTTCTTGTGTTACTTACGTTAGTAGAGTGTTAATTTAATTTCAAGGTGTATCATCAAACAAGTGACTGTGTCAAATCAGTTGGAACAACTTGTGTTTAACATGGTCTATGCTTCGTGTACTCACCCTGATGAGTGTTGACTGTACGTAGCGGCAGTTTTTTACGTGAGCAAACTTCCTTGTTTTGACAATTTGGATTTAATTTTGTTTATGTTCATATAGTTGAATTGAATTACTCTACAACTTATTCATTATCTATCAGGTTAGAATAGGAGCGTATGCGCATACAAAACTAATGCTAATGTACAAAAAGTTTTTGAATTGAGCTTTTTTGTATCGGTAAATACTAAAACTTAAACTTGACGTGCCAGTTTATATTTTGCGCGTTAATTGAGTATTAATTACTTGCCTACTCAGTTTGTGTGAAATTAAATCTGCATGTGACAATAAGAAATAGCATTTTGCAACCTGTACAGTCATACCTGTTGTTTATCCTCCTGCAATTTCACTCAAGAAAAATCAAAGTGATCAAAGGATTTAATTTTCTAGCTCGCCAAAAGTTTCTACTAGTCACTTACTTAGTTTTTTCACAACCGTTTGTCATGAGCATATGCTTATAGTGTAGTTTGTTTGTTCCTGTCATCCCTTTGAGTTGAAAGTTAAAAGAAATATTTATGAGCACAGACCTGGATATATTAAAAGGGCCCGAATATTATAAACTGCTTGTGTAGCAGAAAGGCAAGTCTGCAACCGACTTAAATACATTAGATTGGTTTCTGTTCACCATCTTCTGCAGAGAGTGCTACTGGGCTTTATTTTTTCACAATGACAAGATGAAAGGAGGAAATGGGAAGGAACCTGGTCTACGAGATCAATGCAAAGAAATAGATTTTACTCACTTTTTCAGTATGTGTTTCTTTTTACTAGGCACCACTAGCAAGCTCCTGTCGTATTGTGTATTTAGGGCGATGTGGAGTGCAATCCAAATTATGTGAACCATTTTTATGGATTGTGTAACATATAGTTGACACCATAGCAGCTATCCCAAAGTGTAGGCAAAGAAATTTATAATTCAAAGATGACAAATTAAATCAATTTGATTATTTGATCCCTGCCGATTTTCCTATGTCCCCACATGTAAAATAAAATCATTTTTGGGTGTAAAACTTCAATGAGTTACTCACGCAATTTAAAAATTAGGCTTCTAAACGAGTACACGCTAAAGTTTTCCAGCCCCCAGCTTCTCCCCAGATCAAGCTGCCATGGCCAAAACTGTACATATGCCGCAAAATTGTGGAGAAGGCTGCACCACTGAAATCCGGTCGAGTTTTCGTCCTTGATAACAAGGTGTACTGTGCGTAGGACCCAAAAGACGTTTTGGCAAAAAATTTACTATTTCGGTCTAGGGAAAAATGTTTTCCTAGAAAAACAAAGCCAACGTAAAACAACTTGGTTTTAATTATTTGGTGTGACGAAAATTTTACGCGCATAAAAATGTGGTGCTAGATTTTTCAAACATTCTTAGTAGGTTAACTTTTAGCCCAATAAAAAGTCAATAAATTTAATATTATAGTAACTTATATTATAGTCATAATCATCATATGATTATTAGCAAATATATTATGTAAATCTCACTTGCAGTGTTTGCTGAATCCATCATTTGGCTTTGAATAATCAAAATGATCGTGAACAAATGATCTTATGGTTTTGGTTTTTGAAATGCCTTGATTAGGAACACCGGCCACTGTAGTTCCGTTCCAACACTGTTCTGTTGTTCAGCGTCAGATGGTAAAGTGAGACTAAATATGAGGGTAAAGATTAACTTTTTGAGTTTGAAATCACTAGTTTTGGACTTCATTCTAAATAGAGAATTTGTGTTTACAGTCGTAAAAATGTTCGATGCAAAAATATTTCCCTAGATTTTCACCACTGTCCAATAAGTTTTCCTTTTCTATGATAATGGCTTGATCTGCAGCCCTCATACCTATTTATGTATGAAACCACTAACCTATCAATTCATATTGAAATATGACTTTGTATAACTGTTACCAAAAACTTAAATGCCTTTAAAAAACAGATCTGAAGATTGCATAAATTAATTTAGCGTAAACTCTCCGAGAATTGTTAGTTGGATATTCTTTTCATCAAAATTAACGACTGCTTGCCTGAATAAAAAATCCTTTAGATGTCCTCTCCTATTGAGTTACTTTTTGTAATTTCGTCCTTGTTAGGAAGCTATTAAAGGATCTGTTAGATACTTATGTTAACTATGGTACCTTAACAAGTTTTTCAAAATTCACTAGTTCAGCTAGTTTTTGTGATACTCCTGTCAAGTCATTTTTGTGTCGAATCCAAAAAGTTAAAGACCATTGTTTGAAATCGTATTCGTTTTCCAACTAATTATTTAATATTTTGAAGCAAATAAGTGTCTATTATGGATACGCTTATATTAGTTCGAAAGTTTCAAACAATTTAAGTGCAAAACTATTGATTTCTTGTAACAGTATACGATTCCCGCTTCCGACATTCCTAAAATGTAGATAGGTTATAGACAAAACGACAAAATTCTTAAAGTTATTTTATCCATTTAAAGCCCAAGCATGGACTGCAGTGTTGCATCTTTGTTGCAACAAGGCGTATGGTAATGTTTTTAGCATTTATTCATTCGGCGTCGTAGATTGTCGCGACTGCTCCCGGATATGTATTATGGCTTTATATTACAATTTCCGCTAACAATTGTGGGCAAAATTTTCTAAACTTACTTCTAACTATAGACTATCCGGAAAAAGGAGGTAAATTTTTCCTGTCCTGTGTGTGATAAATTTGTGTAGTAGGATAGGATAAAATTTACCTCCTTTTTGCGGACAAGGTATATGTGTAAATATTTTTCGGTTTTAAAATTTCCATTACTATGCATTTAGAGTTCTACACGCTTCGACGTACTATTAATATAAGCTCTTCAGGTGTAGCTAGAATTTGAAAGGGTTCGGAACAGTTTGTTTGTTTCTTTGTTCGAGATTTTGAAAAGTTCGAAATGTAGTAACTTTATGTACTATTCTTGCTTTGCTTTATATTGCACTCTTTAATTGTTCTACACTGCGGGCCATGCAGGATTATTGATGGGAATATTAATGCATCCGTAACAGTATTGAGTTCTTGTTTGCTACTTTTCCGGCCACTAAAACATCCCATTCCATCCATAGAACTTATATCATTATAAATTTTTAAAAATATATTTTTTATTGTGTGGAAAAAGGGTTTCACTATTGAGACAATAATGAAGGTAGATATGCATATGAGGGCGAGGAATAATATGGCCCGGGTTCCATGTGAGTTTAGTTCCTATCTTGGAACTTGAGGTCTCTCTCTATGCTATCGGAAAGCTTCTACCGAGTTAACTAAATTGACACCAACAGTGGAGGATGTTGAAATGTAATGATGTAGTAGTGACTAGTGAGTGTTGAGTGAGTGAGCATTTTTTTTGGCCTATTGTGGAGCCGAGTTCGGCACGTGTACACATGTATAATGGGAGCCAGGTGATTTGCTGATGATGTGATTTGGTAGGGAAAAGATGTCCAATAACTTGGCGGGAGCAAAAGTTGTCAACTCCAGTAGGAAAATCGTATAAAAATATATGAAAAGTCTGCAAATCCTATTGTCGTTCTTATTTCAGACGTTTTTTTGTTTCTGTGCACTCAAGTATTGTGCTACGAAGACAGTAAGTAGCTTTAGTTTTTCCCTGTCTTGGGAAGGTGATTTTTTCTCTCGTCGTTTCAAAATAGGCTTTCCCGACTGCAGATTTGCCCCCAAGAATTCAGTCCTTTTCTACGGCAGGGAAATAAATACAATCAAAGTCCCTGGCACTGGTAATTGCGTTTTCTTTCAATTCACGACACTTATACTCACTGCAATTAGTAATAGCAAACTGTGTTGTGTGAGCCAGAAAATTGTCTTCTCATTTTAACTTCACGTCCTTTGTAAACTATTTTAAGTAATTTTCATAGTTGAACATTCAAAATTGTTTTTTTATTTTGATAGTTGGCAAAAACAGTTTCCTCTAGGTTCCTTTCAAGGGAAATCGTAATAACAGTTATGCATATACATTAATGCTATTTGAAAGATCAACTACCATCTATCAGGGTATGCAAAACCTGATACTCTACTATGTATGTAGCACATTTTTTTATAAAACATTTTAATTACGGGAAGCCTTTGTTAACATTAATTAAGTCTCTGGATGCATTATAAGCTGAGACGGAAACTGCTCTAAATTGTTTCCAAAATCCCCTACTTTTTATAAAAAGTTTTCTTGATTTGATTTACTATTCTCAATTGGTGGAGAAATAAACCTCAGCAAGAGGGTATGACGACGAAGCCGGTTTATAAGGAATTATTTATATTAATATTACAAAAAACCAGTAATAATAATTAGGGGTTTTTATCGTTTTTCGGGAGTCTCATCAGCTAGTCTTTCTCTGTTCACCAACTTGCAATCGCAAATTGAATCATCAATCAACATCATTTTGATTTTCGCGCCAACAATAATACTGCTACAAGTTATTTCAGTAAACTGATCAGATGACCAAAAAATTACCCTAACATTTCAAATTGAAACATTTAATTACAAAATTAAGCCATTTTTGTCACGGTTGGAGTTATTCTAAAACCTGTCTGAAAACTGCGCACACAACTTTTACCCCACTCCAAACAGAGTGTGTTAACAGAAATTCCAACTTGCGTTTTCAGGTGATTTTAGCTTTAACATGTGGAGCATAGGGCGCTCCCGTTTCTAGTAATTTTAGGACTTCGCCTTCGGCTTCGTAATAAAGCAGAATTAATGATTTTTCGATGTAGTGACAAATCAATGTAAAAATGGCGTTAAAGTGGTGGTAGAAAATCTTAGAAGTTGGTCAATTGCTTAGGGCTTTTATTGCACTATTATTATTTATATTATATTAATATTACCTACACTAATTCATGGGACCGATCGCGGTCAGATTCAAAATGCACGTGACAAGTTTTTGTTTGCAATTTGCCACAGCTAAGGCTAAATATCATCATAGTATTTATTGTACCTTGTTGCTATGTAAGTTTCTCATCATGATGGCTTGAGTATAATGGCTTTTTGAGTTGAATTGGGAACAGAAATGTCAGATTGGGTCTTCTGAAGTTGGTTTTAGCTGTGAGCATTTTGATAGGAATTTTCACTTTGAAAACGCATGTTTGAAGATTGCACTGATAATGAAGCTTGCGCTACCTGCTGCTCTAAGATTACTCTTGTATTGTATTGTCACGTCCACGTGCCCCTTATTTGCCATGTGTTGTGGAGCAATTCATATTTCCAGAGAGTCTAATTCTTTGTTAGTGTATTTCGAATTCTTTTTATCTTGCTATGCAAATTTAATTTACCGTGAATCCAAATTGTCCTTTGATGAAGATGAAAGCCATTGGAAAAACATTTGATGGATTCATTTTATTTGGTTTTACAAGAATATTCAGGCTCTTCCTCATGCTTATTTCACATCGCGGAACAAATCATAGTGCAAACGAAAATCACAGAATTACGTGGATTAATTGTGTCTAAGCATGTCTGGAGGGAGTCTATAAATATAAATTGCTTTTGTCAAGTCACAGTCACGTTTTCAGTATCACGTAAAATGTGAATACAAACCGAAAACTACTTACTAATATTTCTATGCACAATGAATCAAACGCTTTAGAGAATAAGAAAAAACAAGATCTGTGTGGTTAAAATTCAGTGGGATGTTCAAAAAGACATATTACGAACAATGCTGCAGATTAAATTGTTAAAAATAGGTTACCATGCTCCAATTTCATTCCCAGAAATGGAATTCAATCATTCAAGAATATCTCAGCCATCTCAGCATTGAAAAAAATTGGATTCATATTTCATTTCCAAGGTTTTAAATTGATTGTAGAATCATATCAGTGGCTGAAATTAAAAACTCATGATCTAAGAATTGTTCTAGTTGGCTTCAAATCAATAGAACTCATTTGAAACTAATGCTAACCATCGGTAATTCTTTTTCTCCCTTTAAATAGTTTCCTTCGTTTTACCACCCTTTCTCTACTTTGTCAAAATTATGTATCCATGCAAAAAAAGTGAAAGACTTGCACATTAAAATTCATTTATTTCATGAGAACCATCCTTATGAATATTTTTGTACCTGATACGACGCATCATTTTGAGTTCCAGATGCATGGAAACCCTCATTGGCTGAATGCAGTCATCTTGTCCAATGTGTAAGTTAGGATACCACTGCTCATGTGAATTTCCATACTCGAAGCATACAATGTATACCTGTGTTAGGTTACAACAACAGTGGCTCGTTCACTTTCACTCACTAGAACATTGATAGGAATGAAAATCTCTCTAACATTTGTGGATATCGTGCACGCTTTCGTCTTGAGCAGGTTTTCCACTCTTTTAGTCGCAGGCAGAGCGTCCTAGTGAAAGTACATGGATAAAAAAGGAACTACAGTGTTCAGTTGATAACTTTGTAGGCACCTGATAAGTTTGCCTCTTCTGGTCCTCATGAAAACTTTGCAAGTAAGTGCAGTCAGTTTCATAGCCTTCATGTCTAGATGTGTTCTCGGAACAAACACACATACTCCATAGCTCCATTGTTTGTCTCATTGTTTTTTGAACCGTCTTGATAATCAATCTGCTGGCATTTTCATACTTGACGTGAAGTGGCCACTTGTAAAGGTCATTCAAACATGTGTGCACAGTGTGAAGTGATTTTTGGGTAGCTCACTCAAACAATACGAAATTACCACTAAATATTTTATGCTCAGTCAGTTAGTTAGCTAGTTATTGTTCCGATGGTTAATATGAACATTTCTGTGTGAAGATTCCATTGACTTATACTGGGGAAAGGTATTTGAATAAACTTGTTTCATTTAGCATGCTTGCATAGTGTCTTTAATTTAGTTTGAAAACGTTGAAAAAGCGTGTAGCATTTTTTTGTCAGCTGCAAATTGCCTGAAAATGCGTTTGTTTTATGTTCCGAATCCTCAGCTTGAAGGGAGGTACTTTCATATTCATGTTTTTTACGACACTATCAACACTATCAAATGAGGTTTTTTTTGTCGCCTGGAATGACTATGCATACATGTTAGTTTGGGTTCGTGACAGTAAAATATGTAAGCTAGATGAAGCGTATAAGGTGCTTTGTCACAGTTGGGAGTTTAGCAATGATGATAATGGTTGCTATGATTTTGACAAAATGGTTTTCTTAAATAAAAGGCTTTTATCAGATTTTTCCCTAATAGATAGCAGATGGATTGTTTTGAGGTTTTTTTTTTGCTAGCAAAAAATAAGCGTTTTGTCTTCCAGCTATTTCTCGTTGATTTATTTTTCGATAGTTCGTTCTTTTGTTGTTGCCCCAAGAAGTATAATGATTGTATTTTTGTGTCTTGTCCCCAATTGACTAGGAAAACCGCACATTTTTGTCTGTATACTGTTTCTGAGAAATGCATGGGAACTCACCCATTGAATCCATTTTGTCTACTAAACTCCTACTGTCTTTTTACTAGAGCAAAATCTATCAAGTAATTTAAATCACTAGCTTAGCTAACCACAAAGTATATTTTTCGTTGGACTGATGCAAGCATAGCGAGTGGTGAGCGTAGGGAGCAATTTCCGGTCCACACGGACTGGAAAAAGATCAAACAAAGCTATGCATTTATACCGAAACTAGAAATTCAAAGTTGAAATGGCCGACATACCTTAACTTTTAAAGGATGCGAGCCACACAAATTGTTCTTTAACTATTGTGTAAATCTCAAAAAAGTAAGTCACATGCGCTTACATTTTGGAAAAATTCCCTTAAATTCACCCAAAAAAATTGTTTGGTTCCTTAAAAACACATTTTCTTACTTCATTAATTAAACCTTTAATTTTAACAACTTAAAAACAATGCTTCCCTAAATAGATAAAATAGTTATGGCGAAAATCAAAGTTTTAAATTTCGTCCAAATTATAGATTACACGGATTAAACTTTCATTACACATGAATAATCATTGTCTTTTTTTTCTTTCACATAGTTGAAAAAAACATCCTTAATCTGAATTTTATCAATCCAATAGCTCTCTCAAAATAGGGATGAGTGGGTTGCATGTTGCATCCACTTAATAGTGATTGCTAATCTGGCGCTCCAATAATTCTTGCAAGCAGGTGGAACAGGAGTCCCATGAGTTTTTTTTAAACATACTCTTGGATGAATTGCTGTTAACTTTTTTTACCGCTTAGTAAAAGTAGACGCGAAACGTAATACTAATACCAATAATAATAATAGGAAGGCCGATCCACGCTTTCACTATGCATTACGTGTGCCGTAGTGAATGTGATTTTGTGTGGCTATAAAAGCTCTCTAAAGCTTTCTCTTTACGAACGCTCCCACTAGGTACACAACTAACTAAAGAAGTTGTCGTCTTCAATTTATTCATGCTCCGTTTCTTTCTGTGCTCTCTTTAGTAAATGGACTGACTCATTGCTGTCCATAAATTCCTAGCTGTGCACACTCCACTCCATGTGCTATAAACCTTACAAAACAAATGAAGTGGCACATACATAAATAGTATACATAACGTCGCATATCCACTTAAAAACTGCCCATTTTTTCACCACCAGTCAAATAGTAAACGAAAATCTCACCACTTGTTTCTGACTGAACGTATCCATGTATTATGTTATAGTAGCAACAAAGTGATAGCCGCCAGTCAACAATTTTACCCAATCTCTCATCAACTTCCATATTTACAAAATCCACGGGGCGTATGTAATGTGTCTTTGTAGTCGATTTGAAATTAATAGCAAGTTGATGAGATCTTTGTTCTGTGTCAACGTCCCTCTCCCTCCAAATATAATGAGGTTTCTTTCCTTTTGAAGCTTTCACTTTGTGCATGTATGTTGCTGTCATCTCTCAAGTCATTACTAAAGTTGAGAGCACACCAAGAAGACACACACAACATTCCATACCCGTCCAATGAACGTAAAGAGATAGGAGGAGGAGGATGATGATTCGCGTGCTCTGGCCTCAGCTTCTGATCGTAATGAGAAAAGTCTGACTATTAGATATCTTTCACTTTTGGTATCTCATATGTGGTCCTTGTGTATACTAAGTACGCAGCGGAACGAGATGTGTGGTCTCCCGTCATTTACCGTTCCATATCGGCTTCTGCTCTCTGAAATCTATATGGTTAGGAGTCCGGTGGTTGGGATTATTCCTGTGATTTAATGAGACGCGAGGAATTCATGTAATGGGGGATTCATGTAACACTGTTAGAATGAATGTATTTAGTAGCAGAGAGTTTACCTACATTACAGGATAGGTAGAGTAGTGGCAGTCTATAGTGACTTCAATAGGGATAGTTAGTCAGTGATTTTAAATGAGATGAGATTGATTTATGTTCATGATTTATGAAACATGAGGGTTAAGAAGGCTCATGTTTCATAGGCTGTGGACATTTTCGTTCCTTTATTAATAATAATGATGTGGTCAGGGAATCAGACAAGGTTTGTTTTCAGGGGGATGAAAGAGGTTTGATTCGGTGGGCTGTACAGTGTAGGCCAGGAAATAATTAGAGAGTAGTGCTCCCAATACTTTGGTGGGAAAATGAAGAATGTTTTTCCCATTTTGTGTCTTGAATATTGTGAGTAAGGGCAGGTTATGTGCTTCGAAAAAAAAGAGATTAGGATGTCGTGGGTGCCCGAGTGGGTCTATGTTTTTTTCATTTTCTGTGTGGTCCCACAAAGGAGTATTAAAAATGGGAAAAAGAGTTGAAGGATGTAGTGCGAATGATATGTTGTGAATTGTTTTCAAAAGCTGTATGTACGGTGTGTTGAGTAAGTTTTCTTGTGAGTATCTAAAGTAGGTGCAAGTCATTGAACTTTGTGATACTCAAAACCATCAGAATATCTTGCAGGCATATTATCCAGTGGGTAAGTAATGTATGGAGAAAGTATGAACTTGCATCCTGTATTTCATTCGTTTTGAAAGCTTTCTCGTGATGAAAATTCCCAAGTTTCAAAACCAAAAGTTTCCATAACTTTTGACTATTTTAAAAATTTGTTAAAGTATGCATTTAATGTCGTTATTCAAATTTTACGCCTTCTCTTTACCCTTTTTGTATACTGGAGCTTGAAAATACCCCAATAGTTTGTGTTATCTGGAACTGTGCGTGAGAAGCCGTTGACAGGGAAGAACACAAAATATTTGAATATTATAGTAATCGTTAAAATCTTTGTATTGTACTGTGACCGAATGACACTGGTGTCATAAATTAACTAACTCGTCACAATGGTATCAATTTATTTCATTATCTAAACTTTATTGAAACCAGTCCATCGAAAATATCTCGCTTGTTCGTTGTAATATGCCCCACGTTGTTTTCTCTTGCAATTTTTGAAATCCTACTGGACTTTTATTGTCAAGTAAACAGAACAAGCTAATTTATGATAGCTGTCAATCCGTCTGTCCGTCCGTCCTTTGGTTCGTGCACTAACTAAGTATTTCATGCACTTTGGATTGTGATTAAGAAAACAAAGCGAAAGGTTTTTTCTAATCTTCGACTCATTTTCTTTACTAACTAATCATTATGAACATAGTTTATTGCTTTTAAGCGTATTCTTAAATCTGTTTTTTTACTTACTGTCCCAAAGTGAAATTTTTTCCAAATCGTAACTTCAAATTATGCCCATAATTTAGACATCGATCCATTGTAATAGTTTGACGCTGAACTATGTAAGGACACTTTTTGAAAACTAACTCCAAAATAAAAATGCTTAGTTTCACAGCCGACTAGACTGTACTTTAGTCCGTTTAATAGTTTTCTGTGCTACTTCTGTTAACGGTGAATACAGATTCGATGAATTTTGTATAGGCTTGGTTTCCTTGTTATCTAAACCTATGTCTGTTTTCAATATGGTGAAAGTACCGTAAATCCGATATTTTAACGCCTATTATTTCTTTCATCTCTCACGATGGTGGAGTAAAACAGGGTGAAGTTATGATATAGGCTGGGGTTAAAATCATTTTTGTAGTTCATCAAAAATCAATCAGCATAGTTTTTCAAAGGCAATACTTATTCCTGGCTGAAATTCCTTTCAACCAGCCGTTTAGTGCTTCTACACTAGCATGTGCATTTTTTTTGTTGAAAAAGATTTTGTTTTATCAAGAGACAGTCATTGTTCATAACATAATAGTGTGTGGAGTCTTATCTGCATATGTGGGTGAAGTTGTAATTTAGGCTGGGGCTTTATTATTTCATAAAACCCTCACCATGGATGAGTATTAAAGGGTGAAGTTATGATTTAGGCTGGAGTTTTAATCACCGGATTATTGGCAGTAGTTTGAATGAATCTTGAAGAAAAGGGCATGCAAGTTTTAGGTAGCACGTGTCTAGACGCTCTGCAGGCTGTTCGAATTATAGAATGTTTCATTGGCACGGCATGTTTGTTTTTTAAGGAAATCCTGGCTGTACAAATACATGCATATTGGTGTATGTGGGCTCACGATTCGTGTTGGATACATTCATGCCTTAAGCGGTTGGAATAGTTAATTTGTTTTTTTATCAAAATGTTACAGTCAACTGTAGGTATAGATACATTGGTCTTAATCCCGATCAAATATATGATTTGTGTGGGCTGTATTCCAAGCATGGACTGTATATTGCAGAAAAATAGCTAAGAAACTAGTGAAATTAAAAACAGATAGTTTGCAATAAAAATTGTTTTGCCCCACAATTTGGTGAACCATGAGTTATTCCGCATGCTGGAAGGCTCACGTAGAGGAAGCTCTGACTGACGTCTTCTGTTGACATTTAGACCAAGAGAGGTTTGAATTTCTAACTAAGAATTGGTTCTGCTTCATTGCGGGAAATGAGATTAGAGGCAAAATCTTAGGATTGGACCATATACATAAATTGCATGTTTTTGTGTGACGCTCTACACTCATTCTATTTGTGGTGTGGTAACCTTTCTGACTATATCTCTTACGTTTGAAGATTTGTGGTGACTTGAAAGTTGTAGGCTGATGATTACAAATCCCAAAGGAAGTAGAATGTTGTAGATGGAATATGAAATGGAATGGTGAATAACTTGATAATACCATCAAAGAAAACATAACTCTTCCCTGTTATTTTCGTAAAGTAAATGTGTGAAGATTTGCAACAATATCTGTATATTAATACAGATAATGCAATTATCCCATGCACTGTACCAGCTTGTATAATTTTTGTAAAAATTTTGAATTCTTGTGCGAAAAGTGCAGCTGCTAGTTGAAATAGTGAAGCTAAAATTTTGGTCAAATAGAGTTGTGTGATCTCGATCATTTTGGAGTGTAAGCTATAGTGCTGTTTGTTTTCTGTTTGTGCCTGAGTTGAGGGGCTTTTTTGAAGACTATCATTTGAATGAATCAATTTGCATGAAAACTCCATCAGACTGCAAACATGCAATGGGCTTCTATGGGCCGAGCAATTTATAACTTGCTGTCAATATTTCATCCATGTACTTTTTCTTTATCTTTTACAGGAGCAAAAACGAAAATTGTTCCATACTTCTGTGTACGAGTCGGCCACTCAGTTACAAAAATTGTATGTTCAGACTTGCCGTAGACTGCCTGCTAGTGGTTGCCGCCTAATCGTTGTAAAGGAACTTCTTCGAGGGAAAACTAAAAAGAAGGTGAGTATCTAACTATCTGCTAGCCTCTAAATTAATGTTCCATCTATTTCCTTTTTGTTACTAGTCAGCCATTTCCTAATTTATGTTTTATCGTTAGTTAGTTAGTGTAGTGCATGAGAAATTGGTAAACTATCTACTAATTGGATCTGAAATGTGCGTGAAAAGAGTCAAAGTCAGCAATAGTTAGTAGGTATTTTTTTGTTTTAAAGCTTACTTCATTTGCTAACTGATAAAAGAGGAGGGAAATCATTGAGGCATGTAGTCAAAGAATGATTATTAGTTTTTTCCCTTCCGTGTTTTATGCTATGCGAAAGCGCTGACATAGAATGAAATTGAAAAATTGTTTGCCGAGTGAGAACTCGACTGGAAATAGTTGATGATCGCATCAATGAACATCATAAACTGTTTGCCACAAATGTTTTTAATCAGTGTGGCAAGAGGTTTGTTTTAGAAAACACAATGCTGAGTCGAGCAGTATTATACTTGGTTAGTTACCATTTCAGATTATTTTTATGCTCCAAATATTCCATTCCTTTGTGAGTGGTACCTAAACTATATGATTTTTCTCCATTTCTCAAATTGAAAATATTCAAATTCACTCACATGTAAATTTCAATGCTTAAACTTCTTTTGTTACCAATTTAAAGGCTTTACACTTCATTTAATAGGATTTTCAACCGCTATCATGATGAATTATTGTATATGAGGGGAGAAGTCAACTGATGAGCATTGTGTTTTGGAAAATGAGAATTAAAATAGGAAATATACTTTTTTGTAATGTATCCGTTGTTTTTCCCAAATAAGTGGCTTCCCGATTCGATTCCAATATATTTTTCCTTCCTGTCGAGATTCCAATCATGTACTCCATGGATAAGTATGCTTTTGTGTGCTCCAATTTTATCTCCATTCTAAAGCTCTGTTGGGTACTATTTCCTCCTATAAGAAAACTAACGATACAAAATGGTATGAAGTTAGCTTGTAGCATGCAGAGAATTTTTACATGCTGCATATTCTGGATTTCCAAAGAAGTCTTCGTGCATAAAAATGTCACATGTATAGTTCGCATTTTCACAATGGTTGATAAATCACTGGATGGATTTCTGTACACAGGCAACGAGACTTCTGGGGATTGGTCCAGAGAAAATCATACTACTCGACTGTCGTACAAAAGTCCTTGTAAAGTCGCAACTCACATCTGATCTCACGCAGGTAATAATATAACTAATATTCACACTATGCTTTACCCTTATTCGATTGAATGGGTCATCTTTACTAACTAACTATAAATACCCTCATGATAATCTTACGTTTCTTTTCAAGCTCACATACCAGTTTTCAATGTAGCAGAAGTAGTCAGAATTTATTCCTGGTTTTTTCCACAATCATCTTTTTTCTACTCTAGTAAACGCTAGCCGAAATCTAGTAAATAGATTTAGCTCATGAAATTTGAATGTTAGTTAGTCAGCTGGAACATTGGTCGGCAGTAGACCGATTTAGTATTTTCTTGATAGAAACACACTAAGAAATTTATGCTGTTACTGCAAATAAGGGAGACAAGAGTGATACATATGCATTCCACATGTGACAAGGATGGACACATGTGTAGTACTCACGAGAGGGCTGAATGACTTGGAGTGAAAGAATGGCACGCAATGGTACAGAAACACAAATCGAATAAGTGCAAGTTTGTTTGAGTTGGTTACCCAATCTTGAGGATTCGTGCTTTCCAATCTAGGCTATAGTTATAGCTAGTGTGTGACTGATTTGGTCTCCATTGATCAAATTATTACATGAAAAAGATGATGGAAAGAATACTTACAACATATATTGCATACAAGGTTTCTATCTACGATAGATTCTTTTGTATAATTCGCAGAATTCGCAATGGCCCTCCTATAGGTTTACTCCAGTAGATTTGGAGTACAATTCTAATGCGTGTAGGTATAGTAGCTTTTTGGAACAGTGGATGATTAAAATTGAATTCTATTGATGGTTGCCAAACGGTGAGACATCAATTATTTAGTTAGGACGCAAGCTAAGGAAGGATGGGTACAAAAATAATACTAGAATAGGGAAAGTTACTTTCTCCAGTGGTTTTCACCCAAGGTACATTGCATACCAACTAATGTATCCCAAATTATAAGTAAGCAATGGTCGTTTCATGTCTGTGCGTTCATACTGCGTTTACCAAACGTTATGACTTGACAGGAATAGGAACGTATACTAGTTGTTTATGACTTTGTCCATGTTTTGTCATCTAATTTGTGGCTTGGTACCCTCAGGCATTGGTTTCATGTTGGCAATTTGCTTTTGTACGCGTGTCCACTCAAAATCTGCATATAATGTTCAACTCTTAGATTGTCAAATTTGATCAAAGCCTAAGGATTTTTATCTCACTCACTAGCTATGTATGCATGAGCCATTCTCTGTGTATGTTTTCATTAACTATTCCTGCATAGATAGGATTTGCATCTCAAACAACTCGTACATTTTGAAGTTGTGTCCTTATGACGTAGTCCTCACTCACACAACAACATAGATGGCTTATGAAACACTTGTACTGGAATTGAAAACGAAACCACAAATAAGTCGCAGAGCAGTGAGCGTCAGCCAGCATTCCAAAAATTGTTAGTTTGCATGCATTGAACCCTACGGTGGCTTGGAAAAACACATTATTGACTACACAGCTATTTACTTTCTCTTCACCATGGCCCCGACCAGGAATCCCATGCCTACGTAATAAATATAAATAGGTGGATGGATGTCGTAATAAATCTGATAATCCATCATCTCATTTCATAGGCTCTTGTTTCTCAATTTCGTTTCAGCTCAAGTTGATTAGATTGCATGCGACATGTTTGATACGGCTTTTGGCCGCCACATGCAATGCCCTGATAAAATTACGCAGTCTACTTTCTACATCATCATCATTACCATTATGATTATTTATTATTGGCATGTCTTGTCTCTTCGTTATTCCTCTCATATAGCATGTAATCCAATCCTGTTCAACTTTAGTTACTCCACAAACTTCAAGTCGCAAACATCCTCACTTTAGAGCCAGTCCATAAGTACACTCTAGATCACAAACTTGGTGCTCTATAGCCATTTGGCCTTTGCTGAAGGCTGGCTTCTGACTACAAGTCAAGTTAGTTAGTTAGTTACTTACCTACATAGATACTGGCTGAGTTAGTTATAGTTAGTTAGTTAGTTAGTTAGTGGTTCTTTGTGTCTTTCTCATCATAATACCCTGCCTACCAACTATAACTAACAAACAAGCCAACTAACTAACTATAACTACTATTTAGATAGGAGAGTTCCAAGTTCCTCCCTTTCTATAGTTTTTTCTAAACAAGTATTACGAGTAGTAGTGAAGCATTCTGTTGACTTGCATAGTTCCTCTGCTAACTAACTAAGGCCCCGAATTTTAGTCTCGGCAGTGGATGACAAGTTTTCATCATGTAGCCAGTCAGCCGATAATTACATTTCATTTTCAATTTCCCATGTGCGCGATCCATCTTTGGTGCTTTTAGTGGAGAGCGGGTGGAGGTCGAAACCATGATCGTCTCGTCTTGGAATTTCGAACTACTCGTTGGTCATTGCTAGTTCCTCCTGTGGGCAGTGGATCTTCGGGCGTCGTTTCATGTGGTCCTCCAGGTGCGTCTGGTGGTCTCCGTGAAGTTGGCCGAGCCTTATGGGCACTTATCAAAGAGATGGACACGAGTTTTTTAGACGAGTTTACCCTACTGTCTGGGAAAGCTCCGGGAGAACCAGGTCTGTTGCTCAATTCTTGGTACCTTGTCAAATACAGCTACTATAAGTTACATAGTTAGTGGGGTTAGACTGTGTGCGCTTTTCAGGCATAAATAGCCGTGTTTTATCCACACAGGGGGTTTGTATATTTTTGTGAGAGATTAAGGGAGAGAAAGTTTTCTATTGTGTAGTTGTCAGTAGTTTGTTTTAAGGTGTGTCGATTTTAAAGGCATTTTGTATTTATATATTTTTTGCTACTGTTTCTTGCATAAAAGTTGTATGAACTAACCAACTAACTATATAAATGTCACATAATCATGTTGTGTACCTCTTATGTGAGACTATGTACTGTAATGGTAGTAGTGTTATATACATATTGGGTTTGGGAGGTGTTATTGAATTTGTTTGTTGTTTGGAATTCCCTGTTTTTGCCCATTACTTCCATGTGGACGCCCAGATGCTTCTAAAAGGCGATGGAAAATTACCTCAGCTTCTATAAGTCCAGAGTTGGAACAGCTGGAGAAAATTCTTCATTTCCCCGAAGAAGTTGCTTTGACACTCGCAGAGGATGAAAGTCACCTTTTTTGTCAGGTTTGTATTTTTGAGTCACGAGTGTTTAAAGTGTAGTACTAAATGTTTACCCTGAGCGTAGCTAGTTTCTTTATATCTGGAGCTATAGTACACCAGAATATTTGTATTTTCATCGGGAGCTTTGCTTTGAGATTAGGAGATCAAACCATGACATATACGGTTAGGCCAAGAGTACAAAAGAAAAATTTCATACATTTGAGCTCAACTCGGAGCATGCCTTCATCTGTGGTTTCATCTACAAGATGTTCACAAGACTTTGTAAATACTCAAGTGTGTAAAAACCTGTCTTATTTTCTAGTTAGTTGGTATACTATTTTTTTGGTCCCAGTTATGTACTACTGCATTGTTTGTGAGATCAAGAATTCAAAGCATTTACAAGTTCAAATCCTGTGACGAATTGCATCGTTACTTTCTATGAATTCCTTATCTCATATGGAAAGATTTAAAAATCCTGTAGCTCAAATCACAAGGCACATATTGATTCTGGAATCCAATAGAGGGAAAAATGTAATGCGGATGATTTCCTCGCTCCATGTCCCATTTTTATTGTTTATAGGGTTAGTGAAGCACAGTTGGAGGAATGTAATAAAAATAGTTTTGTTTTATGAAATCACAGGTAGCACCATTGGAGTACCTACGTCATGTAACAATGGATCTTGGATTTGTGGAAGGGATGGGAGCAGATCCTTCAGGAAATCACCTGGGTGTAAACGCTCTAATCGATCGTTTCAATGAAGTAAGTCTTTTCCCCACTCATGTCATCTGTAGAAAACGGGATGATGAAATTTGTGATTGCGAATTCTCAAATCTACCATTTTGTAGCCCCTTCTGTCTATGAGTATGAGTATATAGTTAGTCACTAGTTGTATCTACTATAGTGATTTGACGTGTGTGAGGAAAAGGATAGGGACACAAAGACCCATGCTATTTGAACATTTAATACCTTAATCCTCTTGTGTTGCGGAGAAATGTTTAGCTTCTCTATACTTTAGTTTGGTTAGGTGTACACAAATTCACGCACATGCAATTCTTGTTGGTTTTACTGGCATATTAGTTAGTTAGTGGGGCTAATATTGCCTGCACTCTGCACGTTTCCATTAGTTTTTGGAAGGCACGATCTGCCATTGCCTAAATATTGTATCAACAGAAATTCCAAATGATTCTCTTTGGATATAACTACGCAGCAAAACATAAACTGTTACGAATTCCAGTTTGTGTTTCACCTATAGTTAAATGGTTAGCTAATTACGAGTCCAATTTATATTGTGTACCATACATTTTGCATGAACTTAATCCCAGCTTGCATGATGTGTCATGATCCGGACTCTAGACATTCGGGTTAAAATGAAATTGAAAATAATTGCAACAGCCTTTGGGTGGGTAGACTAAGTATCTAATTTTCCTGAGAGTATTTTTACTTTCTTCAGCTAAAGTGGAAATGGAAATCATTCAAGCTGAACCAATTGGGCTCATCTCCATTATATTAGTCAACAATTTGGTATGCTTTTGCATTATCATTTATGGTAAAGTGAAAGGTAGGCAGCATGCTGTCTCAAACTACTTTTCCAATTTACAGTGCGCACATAAGTTACTGACTTACGTAGTTAGGAGCTGACTTGATATGAGAAGAAAGTCTTCTAACTCACGGTCGGATCTGACCCACTTACTTACAAGTTTCCCTGTGTATGGCTACACTTTTTCTTCTTGTTATGATCAAGAGATTATGTAAAGAAAATGTATTTTTTTCGTCAACCATTATTTTCATCTTGTGTTCTTTTTGTCCGTCAGTCAGTAAGTATTGACTCTGATCATATTATGACATGAGTTTTCGGTGAAATTCATTTTTCGGTAGTTTATGAATCTTGTACTGTAGGTAGGGTATTCGTATCAAGAATCCTTACATCAAATCTCTTGGCATTAAATGTCTTACCTCATATTATAAATATAAATCTATATAACATAAAATATAATCAAAATAATCATATTATATAAATCAAATTATTAAGGTAAATTAGGAGTTAATAATGAACATTCGAATTAAAAATTTCAATTAGTTAAATAAAATTCTGTCATTTCAATTTTTTCTTTATCTGAAAATTCTGGGGGGGGACGCACAAGCGTGATAGCTCAAGTAGTAGCAGTAATTTATTAAGGGACAACTTCTGCAGGTTTTTTGTTCTGATAAAACATCCTCTAGGAAGGTATAGAATCCATTGTTTTGAAGATGATGGACCTACAGTTTCTGAATAGTTTCAAATGGATATTTTGACGTTGCATAGGAAAATACTGACTGAGTGTATGTATTGTTTTGCAGATCAGCTCATGGGTAACTCATCTGCTTGTCTCCCCACCAAGCCATGAAGAGAGAAAAGCGATGCTCTCATGCTTACTACGCGTTGCTCGCACCGCATGGAATATTGGAGCTTTTGGAACTGCTGTGGAGATAATTGTTGGATTAAAGTAAGTATTTAATGCATTATGTTTTCATTTTGGCCATTGCATTCACAATGGCTTACTTTACCAATCTGAAGGCGTAGCTGTAGTGATCATGGAAGCAATGTAGCGAGACTGCTTATTGTTCAATTTATAAATTGTGTTAGCCATGATTTGTTGTTGTGAACGGATGTGAATGAAACGGACGAATGAAATCGGCAAGCCTTATTATACATGTTATTATGGCAGGGATTGGAACTAAACTAACTGCTAGAATTGAAATAACACAAAACAAGGTGATGTTATGTAAATGTGAAGGAATTTCAGATTTCAAATCCTAATATTAAATTGTTGATTCGCAACCAGCATTTATTGTGAGGAGCCCTATGATTATAATATCCCTTGGCGGTAGACATCTATTTGAAGAAAATTGTGCACTTTGTTCAACTCTTATTAGTTGTGGAGTGAGCTGGGAAGGGAAAGTTTTGTATGCAAAGTGGAAGCATAGACTATAAATATACACCATAGTGCTTGAATCTAATTGTGGAGCATGAATCTTGACTGCCATCTTTTGTGTAGGCGCTTGATGAAAGGACTAGTCTGTACTATCCGTCAGGGTGGATGAAAGAGCGACAGAGTGAAACAAGGCTCTCAATCAGTGTAATTGAAACAGGACTCAATTATTAAATTATTATCCGTGTGTACCAGAGCACGATTCGTGAACTCAACACTATAGTCTCAACTGTCATGTAGCGTGCAAGTACATATAAGTTTCACTTGTGAATAGGGATAGAATGAGATCCAAGGATTTGAAAGGGCACAAAAAAAAGTCATAGTGGCAATGATGATGAGTCTTTGTAGCATCATCTTTTGCTTGTTGTATGCATAGCTTAAGTCACTCAAGAACTCAAAGATTATTACTTTCCGTGAAGAAAGATTCACAAAAGTGCAAAGATTTATTTTCTACTTGAACTATTTTGTATGGAAGGAGATGTAGAAAGTCATTGGTTGAGGAGGTGGCATTTCCTTAGTCTCGCCTAATCCAGGCATGTCCTCAGATATCACCTATTTCCCAACTTTGTATGAATATGTACATACATAATGTCCTCACTTTCCAACTCATCCTACTTTCTTTATTAATCTTTCCATATTGCGCGTATTACAAACTGAAGCTGCTTTTCACATGGCGGCTACGAATTTATAAAGCTGACTAACTGAGCGCATAAAATGCCAGCGGTAGAGCTTGTCTACTTTGTATAATGTTTTTCAAATTGATCTGTAATAAAAGCGCACATGTGGCTGTGAAATGAATTTGACGAGCTAAGTTAAGTGCACCTGGCGAACAATCCAACCGACATAAATCACGTTCATGTATGAGTGATGATTTTTATTACATTTTGTCACAAGTGTCACAATCCTCAGAATTTCACTCTTTTTAGAATACGCACAAGTGAATTAGTTGAAGACGCATTCCCGTTTCCGCTCGCCCTGACTTACTGCTGTGTATACTACCATACAACGGATTTATCTTTTATTCATTTCCATCTCCTTCAATTATGTGTTAATCAGACGGCCCTGAATGACGTGTAAGATGGAAAAAATAGTCAACTTCTCACACTGCGACACCCATCACGTTCAAAGGATGCTTTTGTAGTTAATTCTCTCTCTCTATCTCTACTTCAATCCTTTCCCTACGTCTTAAATACACCAAGTGGACTCGACTCATTCCATTCAACCTTTTTGTTCGTTTACTTCTGTTTTTTTGGAATTTTGTGTACGCACAAGTTCACCAAGTCATAACAGTTCCAGGGATTCCTATATCATATATTTAGGTTCCTACTATAAGATGATTCTGGGAAATGAAAAAATCCTCATTTTCGTAAACATGGGAAGAAGCATCTCAACTGGACACAAAGCAGCTCGTCATCATCACTCCAGTAATAAGTTGAACAAGATTACAGAGTAGTAGAGGCAGGGGTTTCTTTCGGCCTCCAGCCGTTAAAGCCAAGTTGTAGGCCGACGGAAACTACTTGCCTCTATGGCTCTGAACCCCAGCCCTTTTCTTCTGGAAGACTCAATGCATTTATATCTAACCAAAATCGAAGAGTCAACAAACAACTAACTAACTAGTTAACAAACTTTATTTGCCAATGTGAACTGAATGGATCTTTGTGTCAACAAAACTATGATTATACTGTATGCAGAATACAATGTGAGATACAGTAATAGTACGAGTGAAAAACTATAAGCCAAGTAAGCAAGTCTTTTGAAATAAGTGAGTTATTGTCAACCTAGAGGATTTCATCCAGTAACTAACTAACTAACTGAGGCACTCTATGTGAAACTGCATGCTATTATATTAGTTACTTGCTTGCATTTTGTAGTTACGTACTAACTAGCTGACTAACTAGCGAGAACATTGCTTTCTTGTCCCATCGCTGACTCTGTACTATAAAGTTATTATTCGCATCATGGTACAGATATCTTTATGGTTGGCTCCTCTCTTTTGTCTGAGTAGTGACTTCCATCTCTCATTGTTTGTTAAACTTGATGCTCTGACTTGGAAATGATGTAGTTGTTCCTTGGATTCACCGATTTAGGTTATGCTCGTATTTTTGGAAAATAAAGAAGAGTTCCTGTGCTCAGCTTGGGTTTCTACTTGTGTGTATAGTTTAATATTCCGGTGATGAAATAATGGGTTCATATGTGTGGGTAGATTGTTAGTTGGTTTTGTAGGGAAATTTTCCTAAAGGTTATCCATGCATGCATGCATGAAATGGCGCTGTAGTGTATATAATATTTGCTAGATATCTGTATGTCTGCATAATGGGAATCTGGTGCTGTATCTGACTAACTAGAAAGTGTGCTGATTTAATGCTTTCTATGACATTCTCACGTTAATTACTCAATTGAAATGAGTGTATGAAAGTGCGGAAGAGAAAGTTTGGGTAGTTTGTTAGTTATATGGCCAAAGTAATTAAGATGGTATTATGGTAGCGATCGGATTTACGGTGCTAACTAACTAAGAATAAGGTAGCAAAATTGGATGGTGGAGTTGTTTGGCGCAAATAAAACTGGACAAGTTCAATATGAACTCCTAAAAATATTAGTTTCGCAAACAGCTTCAAACTCTGACAACATCAAAAAGTGTATTTTTCCATGAACGGTAAAATGTGAGAAAAAATCAAAAGCGTTTCCTTGGTAATCAATTATCGGTACTCATGAAAGTTGCGTCGCTCTATACTTTAACTCACAGTTACACTCATCGTAGAAATATAGAGCGAGAAAAAGTTGGCAATTATGGCCAGAGCCCACAAGCGATCGAAGCCGTTTTTTCGATTTTCCTTTATTATACATAGGACGGAAAAAAACAAAAACCTTTGGTTTTTTCATCGTTACTGTGCTAACAACACGGAAATCACAAGAAATTTTTTGGGGAGAATTTCTATAAAAAGTTGGAATGGTCATTTCTCAACCAGTTGTGTTGGTTTTTATGATTTTTTTTGAAAATGTCTATCTCCTATTGTTATGACTGAAATTGGCGTACTTAACTGTGGTGCAATTTTTCAAACTGCTCCGACTTTCAAATAATCTAGCTTTTGTAGGAAATTTTCAAATTTTGCTGCTTTTGACAAAATTTGCTTTTAAATATAACGATAGTAATAAACTAAACAAAGTTTTCTTTCGTTACTTTGTATAGTGTGTCTACAGAAGCACTTATGGAGTAAAACTAAAAGGATAGGTTTGGAGTACTCTGTTGGAAAAAATTTTGCATGTTACATATTACATGGTGCATAAAGTGTAATTAAGATTCGTCAACTGAATTCATAACAGTTGGCAACATGATGTTCATGAGGGAATATAATATGAGGGAAGCGTGAATTGGTGCAGTGTACACTTGGAGGGGAATAATTTGTAGCCAAGTAAATTTGGAACGTATCGGTTGCCGGAAAGCTGAGAGTGAAACTCATTTGTATTCATTGCTACTTGGTGTACATTGAGCTGGTCTTGCCGACAGACTCATAATGAATTCCCTTGTATAAAGTATATATTTACAACTTGGTCTGTATGTTCTCCTCACAGATCGACCACTTTGAAGCCATTTTGGTTGTCACTTCATGAGAAAGAAGATGTCATCCCCACTCTTGAAATGTTGACAAAAGCTTTGTTCGGGAATAAGCAGCCTGCGGAAAAAGGAGCGGATCCTACTGCTGAACCTGAAGAATGGTCCGCTCCTGAGTATGACGCCTCCCTCCTCAGAGCTCTCAAGATTTCCACATGCCCTGTTGTTCCCTTCTTTGGAGCTTATTTGAAAGAGCTACGAAATATTTTAAGTAGTCCATCTCTTGTTGTCATGTCTTCCAGCTCTGAGCAACAGCAGTTACAGGTATGTAAATATTTACGATTTCATGGGCATGAGGATTTAATGGATTCTATTGTACCTTATTTGAGTGGCATATTCTATTGCTGTGCAAGGGTGAATTCAATAGTCACAGTTAAATAACTCATGTATTATGTGGATTCAGTTGCCTCACTTTCACTCACAATTACTTTTAGTGCGTGTTTGGGGCAATGTGGGACATAGTTGGTTAGTTGGGCGATTTTTGAGAAAGGGAATTTTTGTACAACAGTGTATAAGGAAATGAGAAAAAATGTTGATGTACTGGTTCGCTAGCTTACAAACGGAAATGTTGTTACAGGAAATCGTTTTTTTAGTCTCCTTATACCATGCTTGAACAAAAAGCTTCTCAAGTAGAGATTGAGTTTCTTAGTATGTCGTTATGTATGGTCAGACATTAGTTACCCGCATTTTCAATTTCTTGAGCATTTAGATTTCTTCATTGATCTTTGTGCTTGTTGTTTCCAATTATTTGCCTTGTTTCAGATCACAGTATCTTTGATTTTTTTCCTTTTTTTAGATTTGATGTAATCATGGACATAACGAAATGCTTTGTCTTGTTTTGCGTCTGCGATGCTTGACAACCGCAGGAAGAAAATCACCTTAAAAATCAGTTGATTTTTCCCTTTCAAGTATTATAATGATGTGATGAAGTGAACGATCGATTCGTACTTTTTGGATTTACTACATGTTCTTTATGCTTTGAAAGCTTGATTGACGGGTTCACTATTGTTCTATTCTGCTCGGATTCCCCGTTTATTTACTACACTGTGTGCTTTAGTTTTTTCCTGAAATACACAAAATGGATATAATAAATATCACTTTCCCTTGTAAAATCAAATGGAAATAGTATTAATACCAGAGATACTTCCTAGATTTAATAAAGCAATATTTCGGCCGGTATATAAATCAAAGTTATTATTACTATAGGTACTATAGACGTATTGCATGAGATTTATCCTGGATATAAAAACAAATTCCAGTTTACAATAATATTTCATCCACACTATACATATGTTACTAACTATTAATGCCACATGGAAACCAAACCACTTTGATTCGCATGTTCTCTCTTGGTGAACCAAACATATAAAAGGACATCAACACACATCACATCTGCACACATGATTAATTTCATATGTTTGACTAGGCCTTGCTGGAGCCAGATGTGGAAGATGAATTTTTCACCAAAATTGGTCCTGGTGGTATCCTAAATATGAGTAAACTTCGAAAAGTGCAAGGTATCCTTGAGAAGATTTCTATGGTCCACCAACATCATACTTGGCGACAGCAAAAAACGGCCACTCTCAATGCGGATAAACTCAGGTGAATAAAACTTTTTCTTGTTTTGAAAGAAAACAATTGCTTTCTTTATGTAGCTTAAAAAAAACGTAACTTCAAACGTGAAAAATATGATTGCTAGCACATAAATACATGTACTACTGCACTCGGATTTTTTTTGTCAACCAAACTAACTAACTCACTCAACTATATACTAGGTAATAGCAGTAAAAAATATGATAAAAGGAAAGGCGTATGTGTCTGCTTTCTCTATGGTACATATCTGTTTTTGGACTTTGGACCAGGCCGGTAGTTAGTTACTACCTTGCACGGGTAGATATACGCTTTCCCCCGGTTATTAGTTAGTTACTTTGCTCACTCAGTCACTTGAGCCTTTATATCTTGACAAAAAGAGGGAAACTTTAGCGTTTACTTTTCTCTAACTGCTTCCGCTGGATAACTACCTCGGGTCTCTTCTCCGTTACCTTTACATATGAGAACTGTGAGGAGAAAACTTGGCTAGTGCAGTCTATTCAGGAGTGAGTGAGTCCCTGTCTATAAAAGACTTGTGTTTGGTCCTTACGAGTAGTAGATGTAGTAGTAAGTAAAGTAATATTACTAATGTGTATGTTGCTCTTGAAAGCACTCCCATCTAACTAATCATAGAGATGAGAAGAAGGGAAAGGATGATGTGATTGACCCTTATACCTGGCTGACTGACGAGAGTTGCTTTTTTTTGTCTACATGTGACAGTGTTTGTTGACCTAGTACGGTATATGGCTGCAACATTGTAGTTTGTAGTCAGTCAGTCTTAGGGGACAAGTTTGTGAATGTGATGCGATTTATTTCATAATGTACGAATGAGTTGGCAGAGTTAGCAATGTTACATAATCATAGCCAGCGAACTAACTAAAAGTGTGTTTGCATACGGGATTCAAGATGGGCTGGATTGGATTCATATTTTCAGTCATGTTAGATGGATGGCAAGTTGGCTTTTGTGTGAGCAAAGCAAACTCTCCGTTTATGATTTGCCTTTGGTTTTATTTGTTAAGATTGTAGAGGACGGACTGACTGAGAGAAAGTAACAGAGTTTGAATTGCGTGACTTTGCGTATTCTAGATGATGATCGTTGAGTAATATTGCTTTCCATGTTAGAAACCCATCTAATCTAAAGTTTCAAGTTGTTGAGTAAACATAATTTTCATTGCACAAATATTAAATCCTTCTTTTTTTCTGTGGAAGCTTTGTTAGGATGGGAACTTTCTCTTTCTCGTGTGTGCTACCTATGGTAATAGGAGGTTGATTTATGCATACACTTGCCTAGTTAGTTAGTTAGTTTCTAGACTTTAACCGTTCTCTTAATTACAGTTTTGCATGCATGCAGTTGCTGTAGTCAAAGTGTAGGTTAGATTACGTTTGATGAACTAGGGCAATTTTTTAGATAGATGGAATACTCACTCTTCACTTTCAATGGACTGGATCGTACAGTTTTCTGTCAGTAACAATTATATAAAGTCATAATTTGTATTATCATTTCGACTTTATAACAAACTAATCTAGTATCACGTTTGATATGACTGAATTTAATTCTCATAGCTTAATGAATGATTTATATTTTTTGAAAAGCTTCTTATTTCCTGAAAACTTTGTCCCCAGTATTCACACGTCCAGTATTGAAAGAGCTGGGGCTGTCGATGAGGACTCATCCGACGAGGCAGGAGTGGAGGATCTCTTCAGCGGTAGTATTGATCTCACAGAAGAAGCAACTACTTCTTCAGTTTCGTACAAACCAGTACAGCCGTTGAGCCATGACCACTCTGTGTCTTTCATTCCAGTAGACCACAGTCGAAACGGAACGGACCTCCATGTGCTTCAAGTTTTGCATCACGGGTGCACTGCCTTACATATTGATAGTGACGGACGGGCTGCGTTCGTTTGGGTCAAGTTGGAGCGCTCTTGCGGGACGATTGCTTGGAGTAAACCGGCCTGGAGCTCTCTTCGTTTCTCTCATACTCAACCAGACTTTGCCCTGAACGTGGATCCTGAAGATATGCCTGTGTCTCCTGGTATGGTACTCAAATATGCCAGTGGGTATGGTAGTAGTGGCAGTGGGGCAGGCTCTGGAGGGCCTATTGGCTTTGGTGGTAGTCCAGATGTGGCCAGTATCGGTGCTGAAGAAGGATTTATCGATTTAAGTGGGGTGAAGGAAGTAGAAACTGGCTGTAGGGATGTAGATGTGACGGCTGCTATGAAGCGGTAAGATTATGTTTTGTTAAGAGACTGGCTGTGAGAGATAATATGACGAGTCAGATTGACACTAATTTGTATGATTTCCAGTTTCGGCATTGAATCTTGGTCTATTTCGGAATCATGTGTTAGTCTTGTGTACGGCATGGTTCTGAGTGATAACAGAAGCACAATTTTTGTGTTCCCTCCTCGGTTAGCTTCTATATGGTTAACAGGTAAGTTGTGTCATACAAGTGTTTGCTTTGGGTGGTGATCAAATGGAATGAAAAAAATGTTGTAATTTTTACAGGCCTACGAGCTGTAGTGAAATCTCTTAGACGAGTCCTGGGCAAACCAGATCGTAGATTATTTTGGCTCAAAGAGCAGCATTTGCAATTATATTTTGAAGATGGTCGATGTCTTGCTCCAACTATGGCAGATGCTATAAGAGTGAGTTTTAGCTAATTGTAGTTATTCAGTATCGTGCACACATCTTTCTTACTATTTTTTACGCATATCAAAATTATCATTTTAGGTTTTCGGTGGTCGACGCTGGTCGTCGGCAACTCCATCTGGCAGTGTACCTGATACCCCTCCGTTTCGACGCACTGCGTCAGCTAAGTTTAGGAAGAAGAAATCTTTGGCTAATATTCATATGATAAAGGTAAGATGCTATGTGAATATATGTTATGCATGTTATATGAATATATATATATATATATATATATATATAATATATGTTATATGAATGTTTTCAACATTGTCGTAGCATCTAGTTCTTTAGAAGCAGTATTCATATCTTCATTGGCATGGGCGCCTAGTTTTAGTGTGCATTGAATATTCAGCTACTATAGTGAAAAATGTTAATTTGTTTCAGGAATCATTTGTAAGAGGTCCCGAGCTTCCTGAAAATCAGCGGCCACCAAGTCCAGCCACAAGATCCAAAGGTGAAGGTGAGGCCTCAGCCCCAACTACCCCTTCTCATCACCATTACCAGCCACAGTCATTGACTCGCATTAAAAGTGCTGTGTCCATGGTACCGGGCTCTTCGCCCGAAGTTTCTCCCTCACCTCAATCACGCGTGTCTACCATAACTCATGAGACAAGGCTGTCGTTCCCAAACTTTGTCTCCCTGTTCCAAGCATTTAGGTTGGTAGCCCATTCTCGAAAGTTTGTGGGCATACATAATGCAGCAATTTGAATGACGGAGAATCTATATGCTCATTTTAAATTTATGTTGCAGCTTAAGATGTCGCAAGGATTTGAGAGACCTTTTCGACTCGATTTCAACTCCTCAGAAAACTGAATGTACTACAGACTCTTCCCTTCCAGATTCACCTGAACGAAGTCATTCGTCTTCCACTTCTGGTATGTAAAGAAAATATTTTATTATTATTGATATATTTTTGTAAACACTCTGTTTTTGTTGAATTTTTTTCGAGTACATGGCTACAGTTAGTTTTTATGATTTCCTACTAACCGACTAAAACTGTATTTGTTAGTGCTCAATTTGGTGGTTTGCATCAATTTGTCATTTTTATTTATGACAGGAGCTCCTTCCAGGCATGGGAATCGGAGCACGGGTTGGAAGCCGGAGAGTAAATTTATTTATGATGCAATTGCGTCTGCTAGCATCGTTCATAATGGAGCTGGCGTGGAGACTGCCAGGAGTCGGGTGCTTACACTCAACGTGTTAGCCAACTTTATGAAGACTCAACAAGGTGAAAGGAAAAGCGAGATGGAAGTGAAAGCTATAATTGAGGTGAGCGAATGGAATATTTTTATGTGCAACCATAATGGACGTGTAATTAGTGTATGGGAGATTGTCATGGCACAACGGAACAAGTGTCAAGTTGCTGGTCCCAACGTGTTTCCGAGCGCACTTGGTCGCTTGGAATTCAACTAGGAAATACATATGCACGGTTCCATCCTTGTATCTTGTATTTATGAATGTGTAGTTGTACTTGGTTGGTAAATAAGTCAGACTATCAGTCTAGCTATAGCTGCTACTAACAGTTGGAGTGCATTTGAAACTGTTGGTAGTTCCGGATTCACTATTCACGTAGGTAGGCAATAATGGAAATGCAATTTTATGGGATATTATTGGAAACCTCTAGTCAGTCAGTCATGTTTTGCATCACATGGTGCTACATGATTTAAACTTGTTTAGTTAGTATAGTGGTATTATTTATTGATTTGACCTTAGCCCTTTCATTCGAGAACAAAAATATTGAATTATGCTTTCGAAAATAGTAAAATAAAAATGGGGGGTGGGAAAATATTCTCATGTTTTTCCGTTAGTTAGTTAGTAGGTTATCATTATTGAATTGCTAGCTATGCAACCCTTTGGCTTGCTTTTATCAGGTAGTTACAGGTCTCGTATAAAATTGTGTCTCAAATTGGTAAGAAACATTAGGTCTAGATTTACGAATAAATTTCATACTCGAGTAAGTGAGTGAGTTAGTTACAGTTATTTTATTTCCCCAGTAAGTAAACGGGGCTAAAGAAAGATTGCAACTAACTTCTAGAACCTAAAAAAATAGACGAAGATCTTATGCAAAGTTTTTAAGCAATTTCCGGTGCCTGAAATTATCAGCCCTGTTTGAATAAACATGAGCATTACAAACGTGAAATCCTGGACTACCTGGACCATATTTTTGTCTTGATAGTCATGCAACAACCTTACTATGTATGGTAGACCGTAATAACTTCATTGATTGGATCCGTTTCGTCCGTGTATAGTGGATTGTATAGTTGATGTATAGTATCTAATTGGGTCGGTCCCCTTTTCCCCACGTTTACAGAAGTTTGAGCCCGACGATAGCCTGAAAGGGCAACACTGCATGGGTTTTGAAGGGTTTGCTCGATTCATGATGTCGAGTCACAATTTGGCTTGCATTAGTGAAAGGAGCGTTCCACAAGAGGCCGAATTGGATCATCCACTTGCCCATTACTACATTGCCGCTTCACACAACACTTATCTCACAGGGCATCAGCTTAAAGGGGAGTCGTCTGTGGAACTCTATAGTCAAGTAAGTCCTTTTAGCTTCTGTTACTATGGCAATAGTCACAATAGTGCCTAGTAGGAAGTTTCGCCCATAAAAACACTAGTCTATTATTATTATTATTATTATTATTATTGAGATCTAAGGATCTCTAAAGCTTTCTTGGTCACGTACTCGTGCATTCGTGTAACAACTGGTCAGTATTATTGTCATGGTCTATTTTTGTATTAAAAATGAGCTTTCTATGTAGTGTCTATTATTCTAGGGTGAAAAATGGATATAGTCTTGAAGCTATTCACATTTCATTGATCCCTTTTATTTCTTGCTTATAGTTAGTCAGTCAGTCAATTTTATTCCCATCTGTATTGCTTTTGAGATGGTAACTAAAGTGCTATTAAGTTGAAAGAAATCTTACCTCGGTATAGCTATTTCAATTGTTAAGCAGCGGGATTTGAACGGTTATAGGGTGTAGTAAAATACGTGGATAAAAGATTATATTGTGAGTAGGAAGGAATAAGACGGTATTTTTTATTACCTTTCTACACCTGTTAACATTTCTCCGGGAGAAAACCACTTTCGCAATTAGTTAGTTAGTTATATAGTTGCTCGCGAAATTTTGCTAAAAAATTACCGCCTTTTTATCAAAAAGAATGTAAACACTGTTTGGCAGATGCTTTTAGATTCTATAATTCAGTTGCTGTAATTCCTGCCCTGGACAAGTCTCATTTATAAATTATGATGTGGTGCTTTCGCTTTCCTTCAGGTTCTACTCACGGGTTGCCGTTGCGTGGAGCTTGACTGTTGGGATGGAGACGATGGGGAGCCCGTGATCTACCATGGACATACGTTCACCACTAAAATTCCTTTCCGTCAAGTGGTTGATGCCATTAATAAAAGTGCATTTTTAGCCTCCTCATACCCAGTGATTCTCTCAATCGAGAATCACTGCTCACTTCAACAGCAGGCCCGAATGGCATGCATTTTCCAAACGGTCTTTGCAGACAAACTTGTGTCTCGGTTCCTGTTCGATGTGGACTTTACCGATGATCCTTGTTTACCTTCGCCTGCCCTGCTGAAGAATCGAATTCTCATCAAGAATAAGAAATTGCATGCAGAGATCATCCCAAATCCTCCGACTCATCCATCATCTTCCGCTCAAGTTAGTGTGAACCAGGCGGTTCGAAATCGGTCAGGCAGTCGGCCCCAGTCTGCTCGCACTAATAGCATTGTGAGCAATGTGAGTGGCGGCTCAATTAATGATGAGTACTCGGACTCTGACTCGGACTATGAAGATGAGATTCCTGATGGTATGGGATTTTAGAGTGTTTTGTGGCTTGGCTATGGTTTTATCATGCTTTTAGTAGTTAGGTAGTTACTTACTTAGTTGGTTGGTTACCTACAGATTATATTTATTTGCTTGTCTAATGATGATCTTATATAAGATGTACATATATGTAATATTTATAATGACGTCATTGAAATTTCCACTTGTGTTCCCGTGTGCAATGATGGTACACAAAGTTGGCACCTTAAGGCGGGTTTCCCATCATTGACGTATGTTGAAATGCAAAGGTTGGATTTCAAAGTGAATTTAGTGGGAGAGAGTTAGAATGTATAATTAAATGGAAGAATCACATACTTGTTGATTGAAATGGAAATGAGGATTGTATTTTGAAGTGTCTGCAGGGGAAATGCTCTAAATACTCTCGAATTAGATGGTTTTTGTGTTAGGGAAAAATATACTGGGACTGGCAAAAGTTTTTGAATACCATTTGAACATACTTTGTGCAAATAAATCCCCAGGGAATTTAGTTGAGTCTAAGCAGACCTTAGAACGGCTTGTTAGTTACATCAATTTGTTCAATTATACTATAATATTGAAGAAAAGGTATGGGAAATGGTGCTTTTAGTTTCTTCAGTGCACACTCTTAAACTGTAATAGGGAACATAAATGTGTACTCGGGAGAAAATAAAGCTGCCACTTTATATTCGACCCTATTAGGTCTATGAACATAAACTGTATTGATCGTAAGCTCAATTGTTTCAATAGTCATAAAGATGTTCTATTGTACTTATATATACTGTTTTTACGGGCCCTATGTCAGTTCATTCCTTTTTTACTTTCCTTATGAAGTGCGGAATGTATTTTTAAATTTTATGTGGGCTCCTGAAAAGTTGACGGGTAGTAATCATTTTTTTAACCTCTACTTAAACACAGCACGTGGATACCATACTTTTAGTTAGTTAGTTAGCAGTTAGATAGTTAGTTCTGTCTACGCCTTCTTGACTTACTGACTAACTAACTAACCAAATTTAAATTTTTTCTTTTTGTTTTAGAACGACTTGTGGTTTCACGCCAAGCTTCAGAACAAGCACTACCCGTCACACCTCGAACCGATTCCCTGACTAGTCAAGAATTGTCTATGAAAACTGTTAAACGCGCTCTGGGCGCCGCAGTCCCAGGTGCTCCTTCATCGTCCACCACCCAACATGATCAAGGGGAGTGGGTCGTGGAACTGGAAGATATGCCCAACGCGCAGAAAAAGAAACAAAGTAGTCAAATAGCTAGGGAACTGTCTGACCTGGTCATCTACATCCAGGCAATCAAGTTTCGCGGACTGAACACACTGAGCCCCAGTAGTTCAGTCCGGAACAAGATGATGCAGAAGAAGAGCATTTTACCCCCCGTGAATCCTCCAACAAGTCTTCCGGTGACACCCACATCGTCGAGCACGTCTGCCACTAGTGAGCACTACCCACGTCGAGTGATCAGCAATCATCCTGTGTACCAATGTTTCTCGTTGAATGAGAATGCGTCCAAAAAACTGTGCCGGAAGCAGTCCCAACAAGTATTGGCACACACAGAGACCCAGCTGATTCGTGCTTATCCGGCGGGAATGCGAATCGACTCATCCAATTTCAATCCTCTCATCTTTTGGGGCTTTGGTGTACAGATGGTAGCTCTGAATTACCAGACGGAAGATGCCTGCTTGCATCTCAACTCGGCCATGTTTGAACAGAATGGACGATGTGGGTATGTGTTGAAACCGCCGGTGATGTGGGATCGGAATCATGTCATGTACAGGAGATTCAATCCGTTGGAGAAGGAATTTGATGGGCTCCATACGCTCCATTTCTATTTGACCATTGTGTCCGGACAGTTCCTTAGCCCTAATAACTACCAGTGTAGTACTCAGGTGGAGGTGGAAGTTATGGGCATCCCGGTCGATTGTGCTAAGCAGAAAACTCGGATTGTGCCCCGGAATGCCTTAAATCCCATTTGGAATGAGACTTTGACGTTCACTATACAGTTTAGAGATTTGATTTTCATTCGGTTCAATGTGATTGATGCTGGCAGTGGCAGTGGAGGCAGTGGACATACGTTGGCACAGAGAGTTGTGCCAATCAAAGGACTTAGGCAGGGTTATAGGCACTTGAGGCTTAGGAACATTCACAATCATGCTTTGCCCGTGACCACTTTGTTTATTCATACGAGGTTGGAGGAGGAAGGCGAAGAAGTCAGTTTACATAGTGCTCACAAGTCTTTGTCCAAAGATGACTCTTTTCGGGATGCGACACCTAATATGGAAGGTAACTTTTTGGTTTAGCTAGTAGTCATTAGTATGGAGAAGAAAATATGCTTGTATGAAAAAGGCCCGTTTCATTTTAAAGTTTTCTTTTTAATTCCTTATGAAGTCTGGAGGGGGATTCATTTCTTGAATGCAAAGAAAAAAAAACTTTATACCTGCTGGAAAAGAGATACTTTTGTAATTATCATTTGGCCCCATAATATAAACGTTTGGGGAACGAACCAAAAAGTTGTTGAACCTACATGTATATAATCCATATTTATACCTCAATATACACCATGCAGAAAAATTTAGATTTAATCTTTTAAAACTAGTCAGTGTATTACGCACAAAGCAAATGCTACAGGCTTTTGACATGATTTGGTCCTGTTTCAGGATCTCCATTAGCCATGTCAATGAAACCCACAGTGCCGTTGAAACGGCGAATGTTCTTCCTGGTAGTCTATGGAGTGGTGGCAGATGAGCCATACACGGTGCTCAAAGTGACACAGGACACGACTGCGGCTGAAGTGATTAACAACGCGTTACAGAAAAGTGGCCGTACTGCAGAGTCAACTCGAGAGTACGTGCTCATTGAGGAAGTGGCACGAGGTTGGAATACAAAGGATAAAGATTTGCCACCTACACAGCGAGTGCTGGATCCGGATGAGAAGCCATTACAATCCCAGTCCCGATGGAAAGGGGAAGGGAAATTTATTTTAAAAAGAACTGGTAGTGATCCCAGCAGCAGAGCTTGGTTGTCTTCCATTTCTGCCCGAGGTGGGCGTTATGCAGGTGGAAGTGCTAGTAAAGCTGACACCACCAGGGATGAGGATTTCAAGCATTGGGGAGATGATGACAATTTTCTTGTTTGTGTCCATAACGTGTCTCCAGAGATACCGTATGCCATTCTGAAAGTAAGTCGGCGGATTCAAGTTAATAACTTGCTTTTATATGATTATCACAAAAAGTTAGTCATGTAAAGGGCACTAGAGGACAAGCGGATTGTACGAGTTTATGTCACATGCGTTGTATCTTTGCAAATATGCAAGTTATGCAGCCGACTTATTTGTCTAGACGAATCCACTCCCAGAATGGATAAGAATACATTATGTAGTGCTCAAATTGAGTACTTTTTTGTTGTACTTTGTTCATAAATGGAGAACATAAGTTGAGTTTGGCAAACTTACCGTTAGTTGAAGTTAGGAAATATTTATTTAAAAAAATGCCACGATTGAGGAGTGTGTTTGAATGAGATTTTTTAATCTGTGCATTGCAGGTAGCAATAAGAAGCACAGCTCAAGATATCATAACCCAAGCTTTTGTAAAAGCACGACGTCTTGAAGACCCAACTAAGTTTGTTTTAGTAGAAGAGTTGGAACCTTTGGCTTCTTCTTCTACAGCTGGCACATCCGAATCCTCTGGTTCGTTTCGTAAAAAGTCTTCACACCGGCCTATCAACCGTGTTCTGGATGATGATGAAAATGCGTATGAAGCTCAATTAAAATGGAATACGGTTGGAAAGTAAGTAATAAGTCTGTGCATTCAATTGATTTTCCCCACATTCTGAATCAACTGACCCATTATATGACTGCACAGGTTTGTTTTACGTGAGAGAAAACTAGCGGTGTCAATGTGTGGGGCTTCCAGTAGCAGTAGTTCTCATTCGCCCCATTTTAGTGGTGGGGACCGATCGAAACATGGTCGAGGAATTCGAGTTTCGACATTGGCCAGATTTACAAAGCTGAAATTCCATCGAAATGGGAATGAAAAGACGAGGGAAAAAGCTCGGCAATACCTTACAGAACGCCATGCTTTGAGTTTGCATGAAACATCTACCCAACAAGTGAGACCTAGGAAACCGCGTCCTCATAGGTCAGCGCATTCTGAAGGGGAAACATTGTCTGAAGACGAGGTCACAGATGTGGACTTTCGGTCAACAGTAGCCCGATTGAAAAAAGTTTCTTTACGGAAATTTAGGGCGTGGAAATCTTGAAACATAGCACTAAATGAATGCTTAAAAATGTATTCACTCACTCAGTCATGTATTTGCATGTTTGCTGTGTATGGTTTGTTACCTGTACATGATCTGCGACTAACCAAAGCAAAGATTTGCACTATTTTCTGTTGTTGGGTAACTTGCGGTGAGTAAGAACTAACTAACTAAATATGATAAAAACTTTTTATTGTACACTTTGTGCATCAGAGATTGGTGGACCAAAATTTTTACAATAATGTTAAATTCTCATGTGATTTTGGAAGATCATTAAAGACATGCGAACGTTTGTTTTTTTCCATGCTGAGAATTATGTTCAAGTTTGGAAGTAAACTGACTAACTACAAGACAAAAACAAAGCACAAGAACAAATCACTATGGCAATAAGCAAAAAGAAAGTGTCAACCAGCAACTTTCACTTTTTTTTCGTAGTTATGTAATGTGTGATGAATAGTTTGAGTTGTGGATCTGGGAATACTACTGGTGGCATTTATTAGCAAAATGATGTCTCTTAAAAAATGGAACTTGAAATAACCCCTATGTTTGATACAAACCTGTTAGTGGCTAGTTACTACAACCAATGTTGCTACACAGATTTTATCTTTTTTGAGATTTCCACTTTCATGGTTGATCATGATTATTATATAAATTCTAGTCTCAAGACTGTGATAACGTTCATGATAATCTTACTTGTGTATACTAACTTAAGCTCCAATCTATTAATCATATTGTATTTGGCCTGACCCTATGTGTCAACAGACTTTGGTCTCAACTTTTCTGTTTCTGTGTAAATGAGTTGCCACTTTTTTTAGCTTGTTCCTGTGCTTGGTGTGCATAGTATTATTTCCATTCTAGCTACCGAAAACTTCAGTTAGAGTAGCATTATTACTACAAGTCAACTTTTGTGTGTATTGTTTTATTTTTTAACCTAGAAAGGATTATTGTTGCCATATTTTGATATTAAGATTACTGTTATTTAAATAGTAACTAATTTACATGTTGTACCCTTTGCGCGTAAACATATCTTACAGTTGAACTTAAAAAGTGATTTTCATTGCAGTTCACTCAAAGTATGTGAATATTGTTTGACCAGATCATGATTTAGAAAAGGTGCTTTGACATAGAAACTCAGAAACGAAACAATAAAGTAAAAAGGGCTTTTATTCATCATGATCAGATGATTAGTTTTCATATCAATTTCTTGTATTCTTTGAAAACTCTGCGACTGCTCGTAAACATTTCATTATTTTACAAATATCTTTCATTGTTTGTACATATCTTGTATTTGGATTTTGTTGTCATACAATTTGTAATATACTGTGCGTAGAAAAAATGTTTTTCTTCCCTTGTCGGCCTTTTTTCAATCTATTTCTATATAGTTCATTGTTATTCAATCGATCTCATTTCCTGAGGATCTTACTTTGTTTTTATCATGTCTGGAACGTGAAACTAACTAATGATAATGGAATTTATAAGCAATCATGCGCAACGTGCTACATCAATGGAGTTTATCGGGGTATTCTTAATTGTTAGTTAGTAAGACTACTATAGCTTTCCCATGTGAATTATTTTTACATTTTCAAACAAATGTGCTTTTGAATGTTTGGTGCGGTGTATGAATTTTGCTGAAAAGATTGTTTATTGTTTTCCAAAGAAGCTTAAAGATACGATTTAAAATTATAGGACGATGAAATAAAATTGTGTCATCGTCTCATCATCACAGTTTTACTACATTGTGATATATCGATTGGTCTAACAGCATAAAATATAAAATTTATTGTCAAATCAGTACAGGATAATAATTGATATCGAAGTTGCAGAAAATTGCTTCTCAAAATGGGGTATTGTGAACTTATGCGAATAATTAAACTGTCACTCATATACTGTATCATTTAACTTGTCAGTTGGACTTCCTTATCTATAGTGCTTTCATTGTGTCCTGTATTGCATTGTTACATGTATACAATTACAAGGTGTACTTTCAGTTGTATTTATTAGTGTACGTGATCTGCTACCAAATGTATTGTTATTGATGAAATGTTGAATTTATGAATCTCTTGACGAATTCAACCCCTTGAAAACGGCTCTAAAACTGCTTTCAAATATCTATATACTATTTACAACCAATCAATTACTATTTGCAAGATATTACTGTTTTGCATTTAAATTATTTATCTAAAAAGAATATATATGCAATACATGCAAGCTAATGATATATATATATTGTGGTGACTACTTTGTACCCTTCAGTGTTGAGCGTTTGTTTAATCGACGTAAACTCGATAAACATGAGATATGCAGATTTTTTATCCACAAACTCTTTGTGCTAAAAATGAATGAATGAGTCAATCTTGTTTTACCCTAACTGACTAACCAACTACAAATAAATGATTAACCTTGTCAACAAATGAGCCAATGAAATGCATCATTGAATTTGAGTCTGCTATTTTCAGTTTTATTTTTACTGTAAGTCTACTTATAAGTGATCGACGTTACGGGAAATTCAATTCATACTTAGCATCTAATTGTACATAGGTGAACCGGCTGATTTCTATTTTTCTCTGTTTGTAGTATGGTCTTGGCATTTTCAGCTAGTACGTCAAATACACACAAATGCATATGACTCTCCCATGTTATCGCATGCTAGCTGAAAATGCCAAGACTATATCTACTTGCTGACTAACAAACTAGCAATTTAATACATATATTACATTTATCACTCTACCGTATTACTAAATGCACACAAGAAATAATCTCACTTTACTTCATTTTGCCCATGTATACGTACGGGATCTAACTATGAGTCATTTCATGATCATGCAATCCAGATAATTTACATCCACTCAAATCAAATAAACATACCATACATTAATAAAAAACACAACAAACTTCGAAATACAATTTTTCACACCATGTATAATCAATATTCCGTTGATTCTTAAACTACACACATTGAGTTCATTTGCGGATTCGACTAGTACATATACAATAACATGTGCAAGAGCAATCCTTAAACAATTCTTACATTAAACTTTTCTCCGTGAAAAGGGGAACTCCAACTATTTAAGTAGTTAGTAATTATTTCTCAACTCATTCTCCTTCTGCTCCGAACTAAACTCAAAATTATAAATGAGATCTGTGAGACAATCGAAAGTGCCCATTTTTTTACCCTTGCGTACCAAAGTGCAGTCAGCCACACCATTTGCTTCCTCTTCAGGGAGAACACAACACCGTACATGGGTTTTGATCCAATTAGACTTAGTGCTCTTGAAAACTTTGTTCTCCAGTTGCTTGAGCCAGTCGCTATCTAAAGAGAGCATAATCCTCTCAGTCAATTCGTTTGCGTTATCCGGGAAGGCAAAAATTTTCCCAGAAGGCATTTTTATTCCTTTTCCTAACAGCAGTTTGAAAGGAATGACCCCCAAAAACAGTCCTAGTCCAACCCATCCCAAGGCGATTAAGGCGACTAAAACCCCAAACAAAATTTTTCTCACAGTATCTGCAACTTCATGATTATTCACTTCAAAGTCAATATACGACGATAGAAACCGGGAGAACAATCCCGGTTTTAAAATCACTCTCGTCGGATCCGGCTTTAGGGTCACTTCACTATCCCATTCAGATTTCATATCTTGGAAATTCCCATGATTCATAGAACCATATCCTGGGTACTGCTCCTCTGATTTGGCAGTGGGGTAAAGTTGATCGCTGTATGTTACCGGATCGATAGCTGGCCCATGAGTTTTCGGACCATACTGATCCCAAGCGGATCTCAATGCATTCTGTAGGGCGTGTTGTCGATACTTAAATTCTTCAACGGATAAAGTGGCACCTCGGCGTTGAAACTGTGTACCGGCATTGCTGGGCGATAGCATGTGGCTTAATTGTTGGTAAACCACTTTATTCCAGTCCGAAGACTTGTCCGGTATTTGGTACTGCGAGCGATAGAACGATTGGTCCTCGAATGGCGTCCTTTTAGGTGTCAAATGCATTGTTTCAAGTGAATTCGCAAAGACATCATACGCAGTTGGAGAGTAGCTGGATGGGGAATCTCGGCGACGTCGAGGACCTTTGAATGGCTCCAACGGGGACCCCAGATTCAAAATACTCCATTGGTGATTGACATGCAAGTCGGGTTTTTCATTTTCTGAGAGTACTCGGGTTGTAAAAGCTTTAAAATGCCCCTCAGTGTATGTATCGTTGTAATCTGGGTGAATTTCAGACGCATCTTCTGTCACATGGTGGTATTGTTTGCTGTGACGGGATGGGACATCTTGTTGGCTAAATGTGTCTGTTTCTTTGGTAATATCGGTATCACTGGATGATAATCTTGTTTTCAGAACGAGTAGGAAGAATATAGGGAGTAGTGTGTTCATCGTTCTCAGATTGCCCATCAGTGAATGGTCTGGATGGATTGCACATTGGTTTTAGTTCACGTTTCGTTCCAAGCTAGGAATTGGCGATCTAATAAGATGAAAAAACGAAAAAAATAGATACATAACCTTTATAAGCAAATTGTGTACTTACAAAATAGTTTTTACAGTCTATTGTTGAATAATAAAAATAGTGATACAATCAACATGTACAATTCGCATGAGATGGTTAGGTTATACTTTTGAGAATGTTGGTATTGTTGGTATTAACTTGATACTTGAATAATATTTTCTAGATCTATGAATCTTTTTCTCTTCTAGTAAGTATAGAAGTCAATTAGGGATGATTAAAGTAGTCTTGCACTGCAGTGTTAAAATTTTGGTTAAAATCCTTGAACACAAATAACTTATTTTTCAGCCTTGAAACCCTTATATTATTCTAAATGTTTGTCGCATTATTTCTTAGCCGTTGCATAAGTCAAAACAATTTTAGTGAAAATATCTTGAGGCAAAATAAGGGTGCATATTAATAAGCTGTAATGCTTCAACTAACCCCTTTAAGGCGTAACATTTTTTAAACACTGCCGTATAGAAAACAAACCTTATTTAATCCCACACCAAAAAATTCAAAAATCGCCAGTTCTCACATAAGGCTAATTGAAAATATTCTTTAGCTTCAATACAAAGTCGTCAGTTAGTTAGTTATTATTAATTCTGTGTCACAGTTTCACCCATTTAAACATTCCATGATTCCTATGTAAATAGATTTTATCAAATCATGCATAATAAACAAATATTTTTGTTCCACATTCATTTGAAACTTCTATAAATACAAAAAGCACATGGGACGGGTCAGGTAGACAGCCTCCTGCTGGGTAAAATACTCCATTGTCCAACAACACGTACACATACCAAGCATACACAGACAGATTTTATATTTAAACATACCTTTAGTTAAGTTGTTAGTGACTATGGCCCAGTTCCTGAAACAATATCGGTGAAACCACCCAAAACTAATCTGGCTGGTTTAAAACTATATCTCCTCACTACTTAGTTCGTTAGCAAGTATGGCATACAATGTTCCCATGTCCCAAATCGCACTCGAATCAATTACTCGACGAAAAAATTGAAACTTCCGTTTTCTTTAACCAAACACGAACAAGACTCTGTCTGTAGTTATCAACAACCAACTAACAAAGCTAAATGCTCCAAACAACTCACAAAACTAGCTCTGGCGTTAGTTAATTGATGGATCGATTTAACAATCCTTCGGCACTGGACCAACGATCAGAAATGTCATAGACACGCATTAGTGGGCTGGTTACACAACGTGTAGTACTTGTCGTAGCACAATGTAAAATAAAACTCCAACAAAATCTGTGCCCACTAAAACTTGGTGAGTGGTGGTTTCCTTATGCATAAAATGAGATAATGTTCTCCTCATCCTATACTGTTGGAGCTTTGAAAATACCCATGACTGGGTTTTGTAGTTCATTAGTTGAGTTAGTTCGTATTCCTTGTCTGCCCTAATCTTGCACAGTTTAATATTATCCCCTGGGTTTTCGAAGGAAATCTGTTCACCTCAATTCCATTGTGTGTACGCATGCATGGAACGTACCTTATAGCCAGTTATATATGGCTATGGATTTGACATTTTGACATAGTTAGTTATTGCTATGAGCTGTACACATGTGAAGAACCCAAGTTAGGACAAAAAATGCTGTGTGGGTCCTCTATAGATTCGTATGATGATACGGAATGGATCACTGACTGACTAACTAACTAAAACTAAAACTGTAAGAATGAATTCTATAGTGAGTGAGTGTGTTTGTAATTTTTTATTCAAACAGTATTTGAGATATATTTACTAGTTAGTTAGACGTAAACAGAAGCTTTCGCTCTGTGTCAGTAGTACGATAAAGCGTGATGCGAGGCTGCCAAATGATGATACTATAATTGAAAGGTGCACTTGAGGAGGAAGAAATTAGCATTCCTCTATTGTTTGATGACTTTCCTTTCCATCGAATGGCATCAGGTGTTGACGTCTGCTCCATTGCTTTTGCTCATTTTATAGCTTCACAGCTATGTGCCATAACAGTGAGTGAATAGTTAGTGGGTGAGCTTCACAGCTTTTTTTGAGACGGAACACACAGGATGGATTTCATTGGCATTCTTATTCGATTTTTTAGTACGCCTGGTGCGAAATGGGTGCAAGAAAATATACAGGTTGGTTTGGTTTTTGAGCAATGATGGTTTGTTTTGATTTAAGTTAAAATCTAGTGAGTAGTTATAAATCGTTCCAGATTGCGTATTGAAATTTCACGTTGATTTGTGGAGCAAAAGGAGGCTTTTTTAGAGATTACGTTTACAGACAATAAAAATAAAGGACGTTTGATATGATGAGAATTTAGGGACTCTTTTCATTCATTTTCCCCTTTTCAGTATTTACTTTGCTCTTATTGTTGAAAAGAAATTTGATCCTACACTTCAAGGGCAAGGCCCTAAATCTCGTGAAAATATGTTTGCTTAAAAAGGTCCAGACAGCTCTTGTTTATAATGTAATGATTGCTGTCTAGAAAAGGTCAAGGTTTTTCATCTCCACTCACTTTCAATAGATATTTTCCACAAACTGTATTGATCCCAAAATATTACGCTTACTTTCTACTCGAATATTTGTAATGAGTATGGGAACGTGGGATGAATAAATTGAACAAGCATGACAACAATTCTCGTGTAATTTGCATGCTATGTTACGACAGGAGATAAGCAACCGTCATAAACTAGGAGGATAAATGAATTTGAAAAGTAGATCGAGTGCCGTTGGGAATGCATTAAAAAAGATAACTTTTATTTACTGTCGTCACAACATGAATCAAACTGTAGAAAAGTATGAATTGAGTACCATCTTAAAATAGCTAGCACCAATGGATTCTCAATAAGGAGGGTAGATGAAAAAAATCAACTCCTTTGTAAACTCAAACATAGCATAGAACGAACCAGCACAAAAAAAGATCATCATACAAAATATACAACCTACTACGCCACCTCGCGCTCTTTTTTTCAACATTTTCTGACTTGACTATATATTCGACCATTCCGCATCAACATTATGGCATGGCCAAGTTTACTTAGTTTTGTGAAGACGTGGTTGCGATTGTTGAGCTTCCTTGGCCACCCATTTCCCATATGTATCGAAAGCTTGGTATACAGCGTTGGTCAATTTGTCCATGTCCAGAGATCGACCGGTTCCAGAGGTGTCCTTGATTTTTTCAACAATATTACCCAAACCTTCTACTCCTTTGAGGTACCGGACAATCCAAATGATGATAGCAATAAAGATTGTGCATCCAACAAATCCCCAGAAGATTTGACCAAAGTAGGCGGACAAGTTGAATTCAGCATCACTGGAGAGATTAAAGATTTCACTGGCGGGTTGTTGAGATTCCACGTAGCCATAGTCACGGTTGTAGTGACCTGAAAAATTGAAAAAAATACAAAATATGATTAGTTTGAATTTAAGATTTGTATCATTGAAGGAACCGTAGGATATGTAGAACGGAGAAAAATTCACCTTGATAGCGTTGGTAACCTCCATTATTTGCAGATAACACGGGAGTCCTATATGTGTAGTGATTTAATCCAGTTTCAATGGGATTTTTTGGAGAGTCCTCTTGTTCTTTGGGTTCCGATTGAATTTGCACATTTTGTGGGTTATTTCCATGTTGAGGCATGGACGCCGAGACAGCACTATGGAACAAGACTGATAACAGCCAAATAGCTTGTAGTTGGTTCATGGTGGAAATGTTTGTTTTTTTGGTAAAAACAATGTGGTTGAGAGTGAAATGAAACTTTGGAGTTTGCTTTGAGAGCTAGAAGACAACTGTGACATTTAGGGACAACAGTCCAGTCTTAAATACTCGAGAAAAAATGCTAAATCTGTGATTTTTTTGTGTACTTTTTTGACCAGGTAGGTAAGGTAAGGCCTGCACGAAAGGATAATAATCAGCCATTGACTTCCATGGTTGGTTAAAACTCACTTGGCTAACGTGGTGGTCTTAAAAAAGGGTTAACTTTTTTAGGAACCTCCGTTCCAGTTTATTTTAGAATGCATTCCACACAATAGGTCGGTCCAATAAACTATTTGTCATATGGTTAAGCCGGTTAGGTGCCTGGGAATCAATTAGAGAAGTATTTTTCAAGTTCTGCCGGGTAGTTTGTTTGTTCACAATCAACAACGCGTTTCATAGCGAGTAAAAAATTATGGCTATGGCCTCATTTTAAGTAACTAAACAACACCTGCAGCCAAGACAGAAATAAAACTGTTTTTTAAAAGGTTGATGACCACCATAATTAAGACTTTTAGTGCAGGTTAAAAAACCAACACCTGTCTGAATGATTGTTAAAAATATTCTTGTTGGACAGTTTCGACCAACCTACAGCCTCGGAAAGAAAGAAAGAAATACATATAAAGCTGGATTTTTTACATACATTCATAATTTTATAACGAGATTAAAAGAATTGGTGAGTAGAACTTGAACTATTTGTTGTCAGCATCACTGCTTATTGTGTTCTGGACAAATGCACAATTTAAGAGACATTAAAAAATTATCATGCAGAAATTATTTTTATTGTGCTTTTAGCATTCTATACGTTTATATAGTATACGTAATATAGTATAAGTACGTTCGTGTATATAGTATATCTATTTCTATGACGTTTATTATATCATCATTTGTTAAAACGAAATTCATTTTTTCTGATGGTAATTCTTAAATAGCTGTATTCATGGCTCATTAAATTAAATCACTTCATCAGCACTTCAATGTTTTTCTGATCTAAAGAGATTCACTTTTTAAATAAATCCTACACAAATACTTCTTTCGGCCTACGGATACAACATATATTCCTGTAATTTTCGGTTCTGTAGACGTACACGTTTTTTTGCTATTTATATAACAGGCAAGAATTCCGCAAGTTATTTTTTACGATGCCTAATGACAGAAAACGAACTTATATTTGAATTAAAGTTGACGGTAAACAAAACATCAATAAAAAATACAAAGTTCCTCTGCAGTGAAAAATATGCTCCAGAGTTCCACCGCTTGATAAATATGATAAAACAAAAGTGTTGAATAGTAAAAAAAAAATTGGATAAATGTTGAGTCGTTTATCACATTTGGGAAACTTGCCAAATATGAGATTTTTGGACAATGGAAAATTTGTGAGGTTTTAAATTTTACTCGAAAGAGTGAGTCCAGCACTGGCTAAAGGTCAGTATGGGCCCAGCTATTAACTCAACCTTACCTTAAGAAAAGGTGCCGATGCCAATGCTAAGTTCATTTCTTAGATTGTATTACAATCAAGCATTATCGGTCAGTAATGATGCATAATAAAAAACCATATCCCTTTAGCTAGCTTGGTTACGAAACTCAGAAAAGAATCCATACCGATTTATTCATTTTTTCATAACTTACATTCATTTTTTCTATCCTTATAAGCACCTGAACCTGAAGGAATCAAACTTTGGGGGGAAAATTTTTACATCTCCAAAAACCTTAAACTGAAAATAAAAGTATTCCTCTTATCTTGCATCACTCTTCAATCTCCCTTCCTTAACTGTTTTCGATTCAATCAATCATAATTGTAAAAAATTGAATCCAAAACCAACAACATGAAATGGCATTCCTCCTCATCAAATTGAAAACTTCGTCCTTTCTTCTTTGTGGTCTGTTCTTGAAACACTGCCGGTGAATTCTTTCCATGCTCCCTTACAAAGCGCATTAATGGTCTGGTAATAAAAATCAACATCACTGCAGATAAGAAAAATACACGAAAAGTGAAGGAATAAAATCTCAATGAGGGAACTATTGACGACGATGAAAATATAGCCAATCCTGGATGGTCTATTTGATGTGGAGATGGAATTGATAAGACTGGATGATTCTCTATAAAGCCGGACGCCATTTTTGCTCCCAATCAGAATCTATTTACATTTTAAACCAAAAATATATATGATTAAATTTTTATCACCATGATTACTATAATTAAGTCAGAAGTTTGTCAACTTACTTAAGATTTCGTTAATAATTGGTGGAATACCGCTTTGTCTAATATTAATTGATCGTTGGTGATGATGAGCCGGCAACATGAATGTCGGCAATTGAAGGAAAGCTAAAAACAAATTTCCCGCTATAAGTACTGCAGCAAATGAGACGACGAAAAATATCTCTCTAGCAGCAATGAAACTTCCCAAGAAATTTCTGCAAAAATTTGAAAACAAAACTTGGTTTAAGTATCTGTTGTTCATAATGTTTGTAAATTTGTAAAAAAATTACGATATTCCAGTCAAGTTTGAAATGGCAACGGCTTGATGAATCTCATTACGTTGAGCTATTCCACTTGCTAACAGTGTAAGTAGCACTATAAAAGTCGTTGTCATTCTACAGAATTTACATTTCAGGGAGCCGCTTTAAATAGATTTAAACATCACAGACCAACTATTTAACTAACAGTTTCCATCTTAGTTGATTTGAAAGAAGACAAGACGATGATTATTAGAGCTTTGGTATGAAGATGTGGTTTTGCCCGTCTGACAAGGAATGGAACCAAATTGATTCTTATATTTAGTTATAGTTGGAGAATGCGCAAGTTCCGTAATAATGTGTTAACAATACCATAAGCTTACATAGGAAGTAAATACATTTAAATGTTAGAATGTCTATTCGATCAGTTCTATTTTAAAACTAAAGTGGTCAGTGCTCTTTTACTGTTTCTAGTTATTACGAAGCCGAAGGCGAAGTCAGGTAATTACCAACGGGAGCGCCCTATGCTGCACATGTTAAAGCTAAAATCACCTGAAAACGCAAGATGAAATTTGTGTTAGTAAACTCTGTTTGGAACGGG
>Ga0210040_10000679_pt1 | contig 55277 bp, 84 predicted proteins | sample CryGeyCG12114_NA_FD_185462 | JGI IMG/M metagenome (GOLD analysis project Ga0210040, IMG submission 185462) | Groundwater microbial communities from aquifer - Crystal Geyser CG19_WC_8/21/14_NA (SPAdes) (version 2) | ecosystem: Environmental > Aquatic > Deep subsurface > Groundwater | place: USA...
AGGACGGGCGTACAGGTCCGCGCCGCACTCGTGAGCCCGCCCGTACTCATCAGTGTTCACAGCGCGGCAGGGGCCGACGTAAGCGAGATCCGCCGGCCGATCCACCGCGTGCCGGGCCTGCGCGATCCCCGACGTGATCTCGTCCACCAGCTCCTTCACCTCAGGGTGCCGGCGGATCTCGTTGATGCTGCCGAGCAGGATCCACGCGGCCTGCACTGCTGGCGGTCGTCCCGGGGCGAGTCCCAACGACTGCGGATCGCCGCTGACGTCCCTCGCCCAAGTCGTCAACGTGTTGGCGAGGACGTCCCCGGCCTGCCGCGCACCTTCGTGGATGGGCAGCTTCTCGTGCGCCCAACCCTTCCCGCTCTTGCCGCCGACGGAGATCCTGGCTTGCCTGCTCAAGGTCACGTCCAGCTCGCGGACAAGGGAGGCCACGTCGCCAAGCTCCCGCTCCAAGCGAGCAGTGCACGACGCCGCCAGCAGGCCGAGGTCCTGTCGCTGACCACAGCCGCACGGGCAGGTGGCGTAGGTCGGTTCGGTCATGCCGCTGCTCCAAACAGGTCGAGTTGCACGGGCACGGGGCGGTCGGTGACCAGGCAGTAGGCACCTGGCTCGCGAACCCAGGTGGTGGGCCTCGGTTCCGGGTTGGCCAGCAGTGGCCGGTAGGAGTCGGGCCACCAGATCGTCAGCCCGCGGTCGGTGATCGCGTCGACGTGGTTCCCGGGCCTGACGCGCTGGCCGCACAGACACCAGGTGTCGTCCATGTTGGGGTTGTAGGTGACGCCGGGGTGGCCGTGCTCGGCACACAAATCGGGCCGGCGGAATTCGGTGCTGGGATCACCGCCGATGCCTAAGCCGACAACGCCGAATCCACCACGAGGCCACGCGGTCGCCGCAGCGCTCACAGACTCACCCCTTCGTAGACGGTGATTTCCCCGCCGAGGTTCTGCCGCTGAATCGCCGTCGCCTGCCCCGCTTCCACAACGTGCTGCCCAGCAACATCAGCCGCATCCCGATGCCCGCCCCAGCCGTAGCTGACGGTCCAACCGCACTCGCAGGTGCCGACGGTCTTGGGTCCGGTGCGCGCGGGGTGAGGGAGTGTGACGGTGTGCTGGTCGGCGGTCATCGCAGCTTCTCCAGCTCTACGGCTGCCCATCGCTGCAACTCGTGCATCGCATCTTCGTGCCGCCCTACAGCCGCGCGTGCTCGTGCCCATCGCCACCGATGCCACTCCGAGCGGCGAACTGCCCACCAGCAGACGGGGCCACCCCACAAGAACGCGGGCCAACTTTCACCGGTTGGTTTCGTCACGCGTCCCTCTCCGTTCCCTCTGAGTTGCCCTGTGCCGACCCGAGGGTCACAGGGATACCGGCGGACCCCTCCCCGTCGCTCTTCGGCCGATCTGTACCGCTGACTGGCACCATGCCTGGCAGTGCGCAGAACGGGCACGCGTCACGCCGATGGGCTGGGCACGATGCGGTGTGCTGCATCGGAATGCCACACGTGCATACGGCCTGCCCAGTTGGTGCATGCCAGGTGGCGGTCACACGTCCTCCTTCGTCACAGTCGTGCTCTTCCGTCGTGCCGCGTCGATCGCCCCATAGATGGGGCTGAGCGCCGCCCGCCGCTCCTCGTCAGTCGCCACCCGCGTCGGCCGCAGGTCGGGGACGCGCTCGACAGGCCGGTAGCCGTCGCTGAGCAGGTTCATCGCCAGCTTCTCAGCGACCTCGAGAACGTCATCACCCGCATAGCCCAGCGACTCAAGACGGCCGGCGAGGTTGCGGATGGCCGTGGAGTTGGTGGCGATCTGGGTGGTCACGTCTTCACCCGTCGGGGAACCGGCGCCGATTCGCTGCGCCGTCGAAGACTGCACCGTCGACACTCCTCGGTGAGCTGGCAGACGTAGTGCGTCCACGGCGGAACCGTGATCTCGCGTCGTTGACCCATGGACACAAAGCGCCACGAGTGCCAGCAGTAGCGGCAGAGCACGCTCACGACGCCTCTTCTGTGAACCAGAGGTCGTAGTCCCACCAGGACCTTCCGAGAGTGACCGTGGCGTGTGTCTTGCACTCACCCGTCACAGAAGTGAGACCGTCGTCGTTGGCCCACGCCTTCGCATTCGACACAAAGCGCCCGCACTCTGGGCATCGCGGCCGGTCGTGTTCGGAGTTCACACCGCACCGCCCACCGTGATCGTTGTGTACGTGTCGTCGCGCTGGTCCGTGGCGTCGTGGTGCTTGACGTTGACCGGCGCGGAGTCGTCCACCCCGTCGCACTGCTCCACGAACCGGCGCAGATCCCCGAGGGTGATCGGGCCGGTGAAGGTGACCGCGGTTTGCTTGGTGACGCGGATGGTGGTCATGGTTTCTCCTCGGGCGTGCTGATCAATCGTGGATGGGGTTGGTGGACAGCAGCACCAGCGCGAACAGGGCCATGCGCAGCGACCCGAGCCACCCCACTTGCCTCGGTGACGCTTGTGCTCGTCACCTGTCTCGATACGTGGTTCGTAAGCGGTGCCGATCCACCACTCGCCGGTCACGCGCTCTCTCCCATCCGTCGGTCGGTCCCACTCACCAGCACGAGCCGCACCCGCCCAACCCCCGCCTTCCGCACGTCGCACCACCCGCACGGCGGCGGGGTGGGCTCGTCGGCGTGGACCTCGCAGCGATCCGGGTGGAGCTGCCGGGGGAACGGGGCGCGGGTGGTCATGACTCGGCCAGTTCGCGCATGTGCTGAGCGGCTTTGAGGAGACCAGCCCAGTAATCGGGGCCCGCGTCGAACCACTCGTCGTCACTGCGGTCCAGTTCTTCGCGGTACAGCTTCTCGACTGCGGTCACCAATCGGGCTCGCTGAGCGGCGAGCGCTTGGGCCACTCGCAGTTCGACTTCGGCGATCAACCACCCGGGCGCGTCGGTGGTGCCGACCAGCGATGTTGCTTCCCGTGCCGTTCGAAGTTCCGCATCGGTGGGCGCGGTCACGGCTCGATCCGTCCTAGCACGGTCGGCACATCCCACAGCCGCTCAAACGAGTCGTCGGGGATCTCCACCCAAAGCTGACGCACGTTCGCGGGATCACGGTCGATGACTCGCTGCAAAGCGTCCGGAAGTCCACCGCCCCATCCGTCGATCGTGTACTCGTCGGCAGCCTCGGCCACCCACGCGACGTTAGTTGTGCCGGACTCGCGCTCCACAATCAGCAGAACCTTCATGCCGTCTTCCATTCGTTGATCGGCTCCCCGGCGCGCGGATTGCAGCGCGGGCATCGCTTCTGGCCGGCGGGCGTCATCCGACCGCCTTTTGGTTCGCGGCACAGCCACGGCAGTTGCGCCGCAGCTCGCCGGGGTGCTCATAGCAGTGCGCGATCAACGTCAGATCGGGTCTCGCGTGCGCGTTACCTACTAGAGATGAAGAGCGATCTTTTGAGGTCTCAGGACCAGGTGCAGCAACTGCACCTGCAACGGCAACTGCACCTGCAACTACAACGGGGGGATGGGCCATGCCATGAGCCATCCCATGGCCCATCCCATGAGCGGCGTCCTGACCTGCACGATTACCGGGCGGATCGGGCGGGGCGTCGCAGTACGTCGAGGCGAGGTCGTCAAGGCGCTGCTGCACCTGCTCGGCCTCTTCCGCCATCCTCGTGTTGGTCGTCGGAACGGCCACGCGAGGCAGCCGCATCAGCTCCTGACCGAGTGCTGAGAGCAGTCGCGGGGACTCCACCTCTGACACTTCCCGAAGCGCGTTGGCAAGCATCCTGACGTGCTTGTAGACCGTGGCTCGGCGGATGAACGCTCGGACCAGAATCTCCTGCGTCTCGTCGTCCATGACGACGAATCCAGCGTCGTCCAGCTCGGTCAGGGCAGCCAGGAGTCGGGGCACGGTCAGATCGACCGACAGGCGCGTCCACTTCCTCACCGTTAGCGGGAGAACGCCGGCCGCATTGCGATCGGGGTGCGACAGCAACATCAGGTAGACGAGCTGCGCATCGACCGACAGGGCACGCCAGTCGTCGTCAGACCAGATCGAACGCAGTAGCGGGGCGAAGTCCTGAGCCATCAGAGGGCGCGCCGCTGCTCGTCGGCCAGCTCGCGCACATGCCTTCCCAGGCGCGCGTCAGTCCGCAGCTGGTCGACCCAGCGCATCAGCGAGACGATGCGGGCCCCAGCGTCTCGCTTGGGGTCGTCCTCGTGTCGGGTGGGGAAGATGTCGGCGGGCCAGTGCTCGTCCAGCAAGGCCATGAGCCCAGCCCACGAGTGGTGGCCACAGTCGAGATCGTCGCCGTCGGGCACGAACGAGCCGTCGAACTTGAGGTCGGACGCGCACTCACGGCAGTAGGTGGCGCGGGCGTCGTCGCCATAGATGCCAGGCACGACTCCGGTACGAAAACACCCCATCGTGGTGCAGGGACGCGGCCCGGTCTTGTCGTCACCAGCAGGCTGTAGGATCGTGCTCATCAGTCAAGCTCCTTCGTAGCTTGGCGAGGCCCCGGGAGTTCGGTAGCGCCAACTACCGCCCGGGGTCGACTTATGTGCACGGTCAGTATCCCATTCCGCAGGGTCAATGTCACGTTATGCATAGCCATTACGTCACCTTTCCCGCGTGCGTTCGACGGTGGCGGGCCAAGTGGGAAATGCGCTGCACCGACCCGCAATCCGGGCACGCCTTACGTCCCTTCTCCGGCCGCAGCTCCAGTGGCTCAAAAGACCGCGAGTGCACGGGCAGCGCGGTCCACGCCAGCAGTTCGGTGAGCGATGCGTCGGGGTTGACCATCGCGGCCAGGACCACGGCGAGCGCGTCGTGGCGGCCTTCGGGAACACGGGCGAGAACGGCGGCCACAGCGTCGGGCCCAAAATCGCGCACACAACCTACGAGTTCGGCGGCGATCGGCACCAGCTCGTCGGCCAGGTCGGCACTCACGCCGCACGCTTCCTTCCCCGTAGCGCCTGGTCGTCGGCGCGCTTAGCGGTCAGGCACGGTTCGCACGACTGCTCACCATTCCTGCGGTGCCGCTTGTAACCCGAGCTGGTGCCGCACAGCGCCACGGGCTGACGGAACTGCACCGTCTTTCCCTCGGCCGCGTACCGGGTTGCGCGGCGTTCACGCTGCTTGGCGTTGTGCTCCAGTCGGCACGGGTCGCAGATGCGCTCCTTGCGTGCCCGGTGCGCGTCGTATCCGGCTTCGGTCCCACAGTCGGCACGCTCGGGCTGCCGGCGCACCCTCGGCCGGTTGGCTGCGTACCGGCGGGCAACGATCCGGTGCGCTTCACGGCAGGGACCGCAAGCCTCGGTGCCAGCGCGGTTGTGCCGCTTGTAGCCGCTGTCGGTGCCGTGCTCGGCCGGGGTGCGCGGCTTGTGCTCCGACGCGGGCTTGGCGCGGGACGGCCGGGGTGTGCGGCTAGCTGGCTTCGGCTTGGCAACCACCTCGGGTGCCGGTTTCCACAGGCCGGGCGGTGCTGTGGACGGGGCCGGGGCCTGGGTACGGATGCCGTCATGGCCGACGCCGTCGTAGCGGTGCCCCTGGGGAAGCGGGGAGTGTGGCGGTCTGACGTAGTGGGGAGTCATGGCAGCCTTCGGGGTGTGGAGGATGAGGGGCGTCGGGTGCCGGCACGACTAGTGCCGAACCGGTGAACGCCAGCGCGTCCTGTGGCAGGTTCGACATTGGCGCCCAACACCACAGGGCGTTTGCTGAACGAACGTGTTCTCGGGCGTGTACTCATGGCCCACCGGACAGTGCGTCTTATTGAGATTGTGATTGCGGCCGTGGCGTTTGATGTCCGCTTTGTTTTCTTGGTCGCTACCCCATGCGAGATTGCAGGCGCGAGAATCGACTGGATTACCATTCAGATGCCGGACCTGCTGCCCAGGCTGCGGTTCTCCATGAAAGGCAAAAGCCACGAGCCGGTGAACATAGCGGGTATAAATCTTGTCGTCCCGATAGAGAGATACAATCCAGTACCCAGTGCTGCTGAGATGCAGCTTGCGGATCCGACCGTTGCGGTATTGCCCTTTGCGCGTCACAAACGGGAGGGATCGCACTTGCCCCTGGTCGGACACCTCGTAGCGGTCTTCCCAGCCGGGGACAGGTCGCCACTGCTCTTCGATGGGTAGGCTCACGCCAGCCCTCCTTGTCGGTTGCATCGACTGGTGGGTCAGAGCCGTCGGGGTGCTGACAACACTCTGGCGGCTCGTCTCATTATCGCAGGTCAGAGGCCGAATTACACTCTTTCCGAAGTGGGTGAATGGGGATCGGGTTAGGCCGCGGGAGTGAGTCATGCGGCGGCCATGTCGGGCAGCAGCAATCGCAGCGCCTCGGCGGCCTGCTGTGGCACGACGCCGTTCCCGAGGGCCTTGAGCTGCTCGTTGCGGGACAGGCCGGGCACGTCGGTGACCCAGCCGGCGGGGAGACCTTGCATCCACTCGACGAACCTGGGAGACAACCGGGGGCCGATCTTGCCGGGCTCGGTGGGTGTAGGTGCCGGGCGGGTCACTCGCTCCCAACGGCGGATGGCCTCGGTGTAAGCGCCCCAGTCGACGCCAGCGTGTCCAGTGACGGCCGAACTGCTGCCCCTGGGCTCGGGGACTGATTGGAGCCGTACGCCTGTGCCGTGGGCGTCGGCATGAGCTTGTGCACCGCCGAGGGCAGCATCAGGTCCCCCGAGGAGCCGCGCTGGTTCGGGCCGCCGTTCGTGCCGTCCGTTGCCCGCGGGGTCGGCAGCAGCCCCATCGTCTCGGTAGCCGATCCACCCCGTGTCGCATGCGGTGTCGGCAGCACGGACACCGCCGTCCGCAGGTCCGGTCCACCCGAACCGTGTGCTCCCGCTCCGTTCGTGTCCGAGACGGTCGGTGTCGGCAGCAGGCCAGGCGATGACGAAGACCCGGAAGCGGCCGTGAGGTGCGCCCACATCGGACGCGCGTAGGCCCTGCCAGCTCGCGTCGTACCCGAGATCGGCCAACTCCCCGAGTACAGCTCCGAGTGCCCGCAGAGGGCGCTGCTCGCCGTCTCCCATGCACCACGGGCAGGGTTCCAGCTCATCGTGGGCCGGGTGGTGGGCGTCGGCACTGAGGAGGCCGCGGACATTCTCGATCACAACCAATCGGGGTCGGAGCTGGTCGATGGCGTAGGCGAACTGGGCCCATAGCCCAGAGCGGGTGTCGGGGCGCATCCCCTTGCGGAGGCCGGCGGCGGACACGTCCTGGCAGGGGAAGCCGCCCGTGAGCACGTCCACGGGCTCAACGGCGGACCAGTCGACGGAGGTGATGTCGCCGAGGTTGGGCACGTCGGGGTAGCGGTGGGCGAGGATCTTGCAAGCGCCGGGGTCGATCTCGGAGTGCCAGGCGACGGTGCCGCCGAGGACGGCCTGGACGCCCTGCTCAAGACCCCCGTAGCCGGAGAACAGGCTGCCGATCCTCACCACGTCACCGTCCCTACCGCGTTGTGGTGCACGTCGTGCTCGCCCTTGACGGAGCAGTGGTAGCCGTCCGAGCCTCGGCTGTAGACGCGGCACGGCTCGGGTGGTGGCCCGTTGAGGCAGCGCAGGCAAAGGCCGCTGGTGCGCTCCTCGTGGGAGTCGGTCAACGCCCGGCCGCAGTCACTGCACGGCTGCGCCTCCCCGTCGTCCTGCCTGCCGTGATTCGGGACCGGGCAGTCGGGCTGGCCGGTGCACCCGTCTGCGGTGGACACGTGCACGGTCCCTGGCGGGGCCACCTTCGGCTCCCCGTCGTCCTGCGGCTGGTCGAGCAGGGCCAGCAGCTCGTCGGCGTGGGTCAGGAACTTCTGCTGCCCGGCTGGAATCAGGTGGTCGAACCAGTTCTCGCCGTCCGTGCGCGGCCCGTAGGCGACCGATACGAGGAACCGGGCCACCTGCTCCCGCTGCTGCTCCCTGGCCCCGGCGCGGGTGGAGGCGAGGGCTGCGAGCACCGACTGACGGTTCTCTGCTGCCCAGCACGAGCAAGCGGCGTCGGGGAACGTGCACGGGTCTCGATGCGGGATAGCGGCAACCACCATGCGACGGTCTGCCAGCGCCCGTCCCTCGTCCTGCCCGTTGTCGGGCCGGTCCACGGCGGTCACCAGTCGCTCGCCTTCGGCCAGCCAGCGTCGGTGGCTGCCTGGCAGCCCTGGCAGCGCATGGCCCCGTCGTCGTCGCGCTCGAAGACGAACTCCGGGTCGACGCCGTCGGGCAGGTCCATCGGTGTGATGCCGCAGTCGGCGCACTCGAAGCGGCTCACCGCTCACCGCCCAGGACGGCGACGACGTGAGCCATCGCCTGCGACGACCAGAGCTGGCCGCTTCGGTACTCGACGACGATCTGCCGGAGCACCCGCACCGTCTCCGTGTCAGCGGACGGCCGGGCGGCGATGCTGCGGTGCCAGCGCGCTGCGGCGTGCGCAGCGTCGGACAGGCTGACCACCTCGCCCGGTCCGGCCGCGAAGGTCACTTCCCAGGTGGCCACCTGGTCAGCGATGTACCGCTGTGCGGCTTGCACCAGCGCCTCGTCGGGCGGGCCGTCGTCCTGCTGCGCCTCGGCCGGGGGCTGGGTCCAGATCGCTTCCCCGGTGCCGCAGGTCGCGCATCGTGCCTCTTGCTTGCCACCAGGGCCGACATACTCAGTGCCGGGCACCGGGACAGCGACGTGCGGCTCGTACAGACGCAGGTGCCGCCACACGGGATCGTTCTGCCCGTCCTGGACGGCGAGGCGGCGCAGCTCCGACAGCGACCGGGCCGGGGGCTCGGGGGGTGCGGCGGGGCAGGTGGCCGCCCGACAAGAACCGTGGTGGCCTTCGGCAAGGCAGCGTCCGGCGGTGTCAGCAATCCACGCGGCACCGGGCCACACTTCCTGCCCGCGCACCTGCCCCTCCTCGGCGGGCTGCTCGGGCTGCGTGGGGGCGTCACCGGGCGGCGTCGGGGCGGGACGGTAGGCACTGCACCACGGCTTGTGCGGTCCGTCACCCTGATGGCAGCTCCACTCGCTCACGGCTGCCCCTCCTCGGCGGGCTGGACGTCCGACGTCGGGTGGTCGCGGGGCGGGGTGGCGGTCATCGCCGGATTCCCTTGATCGTGACGACGTGCGTGCCGTTGCCGTGGACCTGGACGCCGGTCACCTCAGCGGTGCCGTCGACGATCACGACGTAGTTGTCGACGATGTCCACGGACTGCGGCGGGCCCGGGTTCACCAGCTCAACGGCGGTCACGCGCGTCCCGGTCTGCTCAGCCACGGTCGGTCTCCTTGGTCGTCTCGGTGAGCGCGGCCGCGTCGATGGCCGCGAACGCGTCGGCCAGGTCTTCGGGTCGAAGTGAGTGCGCTGCTCGCCAGTGAGCTGCGTCGCCCGCCACCACCTGCGTCGAGCACCCGGGGATGCCGCAGGGATGGGTCGGCTGCCACCGCGTCGTCGTCACGAGCCGGCCACCGTGGCGAGGGCGGCACGGATGGCGTCGGCGTAGCTCTTCGTCTCGGCGGCGATCTCCATGCCGTGCCAGTGCTGGCCGAGGTTGGTGCCGGGTGCGCGGGACGCCAGCAGTGCCAGCTCGCCCCGCGCCTCCCACTCCCCGGCGAGTGCTTCGACTGCGCGGATGGCGGCGGTGAGGCGCGGGACGGCGTTGACGGCGGCCACGATCAGGGCGGCGTTGTCCTCGCCCGGGAGCCGCAGGTACACGTCACCCAGAGCCCAGCCGTTGGCGTTCCGCAGCGTCTTACTGTTGTCAGGCACGCCCATGTCGATGTAGTTCTGCTCAGCCGTCCACTCGCCCGGCGTCGCCTCAGCCCGCAGCTGCTCCAGCTGGTCGCACAGCACGGTGAGCGGGCTGGGGGCGGTCATCGGGTGCGCCAGACAGGGAGCGCCACGGTGTGGCAGCAATTCGGTGAGGCGTCGTTGTGCCTTACGGGAGACCAGTGGCTGTGCCACTCGCCCTCCATATCGCAGCCCCAGCCGTCGAGGTTGCTGCACCGCTTGATGCGGCGGTGATAGGCGAGGTGCTGCACCTCGGTCACCAGCCGCTCCCAGCCATCGCCGAGCTGGTCCAGCACGGCGGCCTCGATGACCTCTGGTGAAATGGCGGCTCCGTGGATCATGACGGCCGTCCCGGACCGGTAGTGACCCGACTCCGGATCGCGCAACTCGACCCAAGCTGTGTCGAATACGGGCTCTGCGCTCGTCTCAGGCATCGGAGCCGCCAGCCACAGCGGCGAGTCGGTCGATCTCGGCAGCGATCAACGCGCCAGCCTTGACCAGCTCACGGACCCGGTCGTCCGGGGTGGGCTTCCAGAACCGGCGCGCCCATATCCACATGTACGGGTAGCCGCCCCGGATGTCGCGCAGCCTGGCGGGTGTCGCGTAGCAGGCGGCAGCGATCGCCAGGCCATCGCGGTGGTGCTCGGCGTCGTGCTCCGGGGTCCAGCCCTCGGCCTCGATCTGACGGCGCCGCTCTGTGGCAATCAGGCTCGCGCCATCCCGCTGCACGGCCTCGTTGGGCTGCTGCCGGAACACGGCCAGAGCGGCATCGGCGAGGCGCAGCCACGAATCCCGCGCCCACTGCTCCAACCCGTCCCATGGACAGGCACCGAGGTGCTGGTGGTCGCTGTCGCAAAGCGACCGCGCCACCATCTCCCGCAGCAGCTCCTCGGGCACGGGGGCGGCCTCGAAGCGGGCCACGATCGCCGCCTCCGCAGGCGACAGGTCCGGGGCGTCGGTGCGCGCCGGAGACGAGGAACGTCCGGGCGAGTTGACCTTGCTTTCGTAGGCGCTCATGCCGCCACCACGACGTCGTTGGCGTCGACCGGCTGGAAGTTGCCGCGTCGGGTCTGCACGACTCGGTCCCAGCCGTTGCCGCGCATGTTCGACAGCAGGATCGCGTAGCTGTCCGCGTCGGGCCGCTGCTCCAGGTCGGCTGCGGTCAGCGTCTCACCGAGGTAGATCCGGTAGGTCGTGGGGGCGCCTTCGGTGGTCCACATCTCGCCGCCAGCGCCGTCGTCCCAACGCTTCTGCGTGCTGGTGCGGACCTCCAGCGCGAACCAACGCCCGTCGTCGTCCACGGCGGCCAGGGCGGTCTGTGAGGTGGCGTCGGGGATCTCGACCGGGCGACCTTCCTCGGGCATGAAGCTCCCGGGGTACAGCGGGGTGGCGGTGACGCGGGTGCGGGTGGTCATCGTGTGCTCCTCGTGAGGACTCGGCGGAGGTATGCGAATGCGGTGCTGGGGGATCCGGCGTCGACCAGGTCCATGGCCAGGTCGCGCCGGTACTGCTCGGGCAGGTCGTCGGCGTGGTCGGCGCACCGACGGCCGTCGCGGGCGGACAGGACGACGGTGTTCTGGGTGTCGCAGCGACGACCGTTTGGCAGTTGCCCGGTGCAGCCATCCCGTGCGGCGGTGGTGAAGCTGGCGTCAACGGTCATGGCGCGGTCAGCTCCCCGGTGTGCGCGTGACGGCCAGCCGCTGGTGCATTCCCGTCGAGGTGGGCGACGACTTCACCCAGCTGGTCCTCCACCGCGGCGATGCGGTCGGCGGGGGAGCGGTAGTCACCGGCGAGCTCGTCCAGCACGGCGCGGATCTCCGTCCGCTCGCGGCTGTCGGCGCGCAGCCCCCAACAGACGAGGCCGAACGCGACGACCACCACGCCCCAGGCGAGCCAGCCGGCGGGAGTCATACGGCCATCTCCACCGGCTCGAAGCCCAGCGCGGCACGAACAGCCGCTTCCGCCTCGCGCCATGCTTGATCCGCCGCGGTCGCCACGAGGCCGGTGAGGTTGTGCCGCCGGGCGATGAACTTCCGCACCAGGTCGAACAGCTCGTCTTCCGTCAACTGCCCGACGGAGGCGATGACGGCGCGGGTGACCAGCTCGATCGTCACCGGATCCGTGCAGGTGGCGGACGACTGCACGAGGTGCGTGAGGCACTGCGGGTTGACGACGATGGGGAAGGTGGTCACGCCGCCACCTCCAGCGCGTACCGGTCGCGGAGATGTCCGTATGGCTGGACCGGCAGGAAGAACTCATCCACCGTGCGCAGACCGTCCCGGCTCGGGTGTGGATCCCACAGCACGGTGCCATCAACGAACCCGACGACGACGTGCCCGAATGCACCTCGGGGACTGCGACCGCCGACGATGACTGGGGTTGCGTGTTCCAGCTCGACCCACAGCTTGTGCAGATCGTCACCGACCTCGGCGTAGGCCAAGTCTTGCCCGCGCCCCTGTAGCCACCGGCGGGTCTCGTCCCACCAGGACAGGTAGAGCCCGAAGTGCGGGACGTCCTCGGCAGGCAAATTGAGCAGGCTTGCAAGGGCCGCCCGGTAGCAGTCGCCAGGGGTGCCGTCGTCGGTGTGCCCGTCCTGACGGCGCGGGCCTTGCGTGAACAGCTGGGTGACTTTGCGAACGGTCATGCCGCCACCGCCGTGCCGCGCTCGGCGGGCCGCACCTCAAAGGTGACGCCGGGGACGTTGCCGCCGACCGCGTACACCTTCGACACGGCGAGGGTGACGACTTGGGCGTCATCGGCCACAGCCCCGCCCGCCGTCAACGCGTCCAGGAGGCTGCGGGCGAGCTTGTCCAGGTCCGGCTTACGGTCTGGCGCCCAACGCGCCTTCACCGCCGACTTGGGGCGAGGGAGGGTGAACGTCGCGGTGACGACCACCGGCCCCTCGAACGCGGGCGCACCCTGGGCGAGCATGTCCTCCCGCACGTGCCACGCGAGGGTGTCCCGCCACGGGCGCAGAGCGGTCGCGTTGCTGTGCACCATCCGACCGGGGCCGAGGGCGCGCATCGACCCCTGCGGAACCGGGGTGCCGATGACGGTGACGGCGAGGGCGCTCACGACTCGCCCTCGGCACGGTCAGCGGCGGCACGGAGAACGGCGATGACCTCGTCGGCGGTACGGCCAGGGGCGTCGTTCCAGGCCAGCGTCTCGAGCCAGCCATGAGCACCGATCGTCAGCTGGACGGCTGATTCTAGTCGGGCCGCCTGATCCAGTTCGTCGTGATCCATGTTCACTTCGGACACGGCTTGCCCGCAGCTGGCGACGTAGTGGATCGCGCCGTACAGGCACTTACATCCCGTCGGGCTGCCGTACGACTCCTGCCGCCACCCGTCGCATTCCAGCACGTCGGCTGCGGCCCGCAGGTCGGCGGCAACCTGGGCGCTCACGACTCGCCGCCGATGCGCTGCTGCACGGGCTCGCCCTGGTGCTCGGCGGGCTCACCGTTGTCATTCCACTCATCAAGCAGGGATGACGCCTCGGCACGGGTCAGGTCCTTGCTGGACTCAATGTCACGGCCCAACTTCGCGGTGAGGAACGCCAGCTTCTCGGCGCGGTCCTTGAGTTCAAAGTCCTGCGTCAGCGCCGCGTTGATGGCCTTGAGCTGTGCGTCGGTGATGCCCAGCGCGGGCGGGTCGACGGGGAGGATCGTGGCGACCGGCTCGGCGCGCTCTACGGTGGCCTTGACGGGCGGCTCGGGTCCGTCGAACTCGGGCTCCGGGGCGGTGGGCTTGACGGCGCGCTGGGTCCGGGTCGACGCCCGCGACACCGGCGTAGTCGCTTCGGGCTGCTCCAGCTCGAGGTCTTCCACCGAGTACGGCACACCTGACAGCACGTCGGGTGCCACCTTGCGGGCGACCTCCCCGGCGGCCTTGCTGTAGAGCATCGCCTGCGGGTCGGTTTCATACTTCTTGTTCGACGTATACCCGGCCTTCCGGGCTCGGGCGGTGGTCCAGCTGCTCCGTTCGACGTGCTTGGAGCCCTTCCGCTGCCCGCAGACCACGACTTCGGTGTCGGTGCTGGACTCGGTCCACACCTCGTGTCCGTGCTGCATGACGAGGGCGACCATCGTGCGGGCGTACAGCGCCGGGGTGCCGCTGATGACGTAGATGGAGCGGAGCCCGCTGACGGGTGGCAGGCCCAGCTCGTCGGAGAGCATGAGCCCGGCCATGATGTCGCCGGGCTTGCCCTTGAAGTGGCGGGGGATGAAGTCGGTGTCGGCGATGGCTTCGGCGATCTGCCACGCGGCGCGGCCCGCCCCGGCCCAGGCGACGAGCCTGCCGCCGGTTGGGTCGATGGTGGTGAGTTCGGCGGGCTGCGGGCGGTACTGCTCGACGGCGGTCACAGCTCGAACACCTCGACCGAGTGCTGACCACCACTGAAGTACGAACCGTTCGCGTCACCCTCGGCGCGCTCCTTCTGTACGCGCTCAGCTTGTTCGCGAGCCTCATAGATGCCGACGACATCCGAAGACTCGCCACACTCAATGCAGCCGATGTCGAAGACCAGGAACTTGCTCACGCTGCGACCTCCGTGGTCGGATCGGGCGCCGGAACCTTGACCAAGTCATCCAGGAGGGGAAGTCGGTCGGCGCAATATTTGACGTGACGAAAGAGCTTGAAGTGCTCGTCCGGGTCGCCGAGGTCGTAGACCTTCGTGCCCTCGGGGGTGAGGTGGACGACACCAATCCGCTCGACCTGCGGTAGCGGCTGCTCGTCGTCGGGGTCGTCGTCGGGCACCCAGAACTCGGCCCGCGAGTAAGCGGCGGTCTGCAACGCGGTCTCCGCATACACGCCCTTGGACGACTTCCAGTCCAGGCAGGTGATCGCGCCGCCGAACACGCCACCGACGCGGCCGATGAAGTCGAATCGGCCCGCGTACCAGAGAGACCGGTTGCCGACCGATTTCTCGGTCAGCATCGGCTCCACCGACCACTCATCGAGGAAGCGCACGAAGTCGTCCACGTAGGGCACCAGCGACTCAGGGACGTCGACCGGCTCGCCGTGCACCAGCTGTTCGGCGACCTCGTGAATGTCGGTGCCTCGCTTACCGGCATCGTCCCGCTTGTCGAACGGCACCTGCTTGAGGACCTGAACGAGCTTCTGCCCGCCCATCGCCCGCAGAGTGGCGACGCTGTCCTCGTTCTCGGCGACGTACTCGGCGACCGTGCGGGCGGCCCAGTACTTGAGCGCGTCCTTCGGGATCGCCTTGCCGAGGACCGTGGTCACTCCACTGACATGGCGCCTATCCATGCGGTACCGGTGGGTGGCGGGGTTGAAAGTGAGGCTCACAGCCGGATCACCCCGCTGCCGTCACAAGCCCCGCAGGTCCACTCTTCGCCGAAGTCGTTGCGCATCTCGCCAGCGCCACCGCACTCCCAGCACACGTCTTCGTCCTCGTAGAAGACCGGGCCGTCTTCGATCGCGGACTTGCTCGTGTCGCTCACCAATCCACCTCAATCTCGCCAGCACCGAGGCATTCGCGGCATGTGCTGAGGTAGGGCGAGTGGCGGCCCATGTACGCCTCGCCGGTGCCGTTGCAGCCGGGGCAGACCGCGATGTGCCGCTCGTCGTCCAGGCCGTAGACGCCAGCGGAGTCCAGGTCGCCGGCCACGTTGTCGGCGGTCACAGCGCGTCCTCGCCGAAGCGCTCGATGTACTCGGCGACCGGGACGCGCACCCAGCCGTGAGCGGCCACGTCGCCGAGCTTCTCGGCGCAGTCGCGCGACCCCCAGGTAACCCAGAGCGCGTCATCCTCCATGCGCAGGCCGTAGCGGTAGGAGCGACTGTGCTCGATGACCCACGCCCGGCGTGGCATCCCGAGCTGCTTCTCCACCTCGTCGTCCAGGAACGGGCCGGAGAGCTGGGCCAGCAGCTTGTCGGCGTCCTTGCCGACACGGCTGCCGCGGTGGGGGACGATCTGATCCCGGTTGTCGGGCTTCCGTCGCCAGCCCTTGGGGACGTCGCTCTCGCGGGGCCAGCCGATGCCGGTCAGGCGGCCGTCGTTGTAGCTCCAAGTCGCCCGCTCGGCCTTCGGTGGGCCACCGTGGGCGTCGCAGAACCGGTCGAGCCAGTCCATGACCTCGGTGCGCTTCGCCTTGTAGCGCCGCTTGTAGTCCTGCATCCAAGAGACCGCAGTCGCGCTCTCGTTCTTGTAGACCAACAGCGCGGTCACGCCGACACCCCCACGTCAGCAAGCGCGGTGAACGTGACTGTCACGTCGATGTGCCGGCCGTCAGCGAGCACCCGACCAGCGGCGGTGTGCAGGAGGCCCAACGCGGCAGGCTCCTGCTCGAAGCCGAGCCCCAACCACTGCACCCAGGCGAGCCAGGCGAGGTGGTGACGGAAGTGGGCGGTGACGGTGCCGCCGCCCCACGTCTCGATCTGCACCGTCTGCATGTGCTCGGTGGACGGCGCTTCGGGCCGGGTTCGCAGCCACGTCCACGCGTCCTCCACGCAGGCGATGTCCACGGGGCCCGGTGTGGGGGTGGACGGCTCGGGCCAGTGGGCGTGACCGTCGTACACGGGGGCGGAGATGTAGGTGGTGAGCGCGCTCGGCTGGTTGCGGGTCATCGCTTCGCCTCGGTGCGAAGAGCCCGGTAAACGGCGCGCGTGGTGAGAACGTCACCAGCGGCGGTGTGATCGGGTGCGGGGATGTTGTGGCCCTCATGGGCCAGCGCCTCGGCGAGCTTCTGCAAGCCGAGCGGCCGGTCAAGACCGAGCACGCCGACCGCCATCGCCTCGACGTCTAGCAGGCGATAGTGCCAAGGAGTGACACCCCAGCGGCGGCGGAGGAACGCCGCGTCGAACGCTGGGTTGGCGCCGACGATGGTGGCTCCGGTGAGTAGCTGGCGGAGGACCTGGTCAACATTGGCGGACGTGTTGTCGAGCAGGTGCCGACGTGCCCAGTAGCCGTTCAGTCGCAGTGCCTCGGGGTCGGCAGTGCGCAGGTCGTGAGGCACGACGGATGATCCGACAGCGCTGCCCTCGGTTGCGGTGGCGATCTCCCAAACCTGATGCACGTCGGGGTCTAGGCCGGTGGTCTCGATGTCGAGAAAGACGAGCGGTGTGGTCACGCAACCCAGCTCCTTGGCACGTAGAGGTCGCCCGACTCGTCGGCGGGCGCGGGAAGTGGCACGGGCTGTTCGCACTCGTCGGCGGCCTTGATGGCGCGGCCGATGAGCACACCGAGGCCCACGGCGATCACGGCGTAGGCGACGAGGAATAGGGCGGCGGTCACGACAGCCACGGGCGATCAAGGCTCCGCATGAACTCGCGGTGTGCCGCGTCCGACCTCACGCCGTCACGCCACCGGCGGTAGGACACGACTCCCATGACGGCGATGAACGCGGCAGCAGCCCAGTTCGGCCATCCACCGTCAAGGAAGGCGATGCAAGCGAGGTTGACGAGCACCAGCAGGGCGTTGATCCCGGCGAACACCCAGCCCCATCGGGCATAGCCGCTCGGCTTGTCCCAGCGGTTCGGGTGGCTCATCGGGGCACCGGCCATGCGACGGCACGGTCCAGGCGGCGGGACAGCCACGAGTTCGGGAGGGCCAGCAGTCGGGCGGCGGCGATGGCAAGGCAGACCAGGGACAGTGAGCAGGCCAGGACGACCTGTTCGGCGCGGAAGCGGCGGGGGGTCACTGGACGACCGCCATTCCGGTCTCGCCGTCGACCAGGAGGCGGAGGCGGGCGGGAAGGTCCGAGCGCCTTTGCCACCACGAGTCAGTCTCCGAGGGGGACACCCACGCAGTGCTGTTGTCGGCGGGGTCCACGAACATCCAGACGCGGTGGTCATCGGTGTCCGCGTCCCGCACGACGTCCCCGGCGACCGGCTCGGTGCGCGGGTGGTTGACGTACAGCGGGCGCGGGGCGCGGGAGACGACGGTGAGGGTGCGGAACTTCTCGTCGTAGGGCGTTCCGTTGCTGTTGCGCACCCAGTAGGTCCCAGCGATATGCGGGTGATCCAGCACTAGCGCATCGCCGCCTTGCACCCGCTGCTCGGACCAGCGCAGCGGACCTTCGACGGCAAACCCGTGGCCGTCATCGAGAGAGATCCGCACGACGTCGCCGGGGTGCAGGTCCGCGACCTGCTCCCGGGTGATCACCGCGAAATCCCGAGAAAGTCGCTGGGGTGGAAGTGCTCGAGCACGGTCAGCCCACCGAGCAGTGCACCGAGCGCGGCGACGATCAGCAGCACGAACAGCCGCTGCTCGATCGGGCCGGCCACCAGCCAGCGGGTCGCGCGTCCACTGAGACGGGCGATGCGCAGCGGCAGCAGTGGGCGGCGCGGGGACAGGGGGCGTGGCAGCGGTGCCCCGGCGCGGAGCACCACCTTCGGCATCCACTGCGTGGCTGGCGGGGTGTTGTCCTCGACCAGGCTGAGGGCGGGGAGACCGCCGTGGCGGGGGCGGTGACTGGTGCGGGGCGCGGCGCTCATCGGGGCACCGGCACGGGGATGAGGCCACCGGCGGGGCTGTTGACCTTGACCGTGCGGAGCGGCTTGGATCCCCGCCGGCTGTTCCACGCCCGGTAGATCATCGACAGGTAGGCAGCGTGAGACAACAGCTCCCGCTCCCGGTACGCCTCGCTGAACCTACGGGCCAGAGCGACGACGGGGTCGCCCGGGTAGTCGCCCACCTGATCGCTGATTGCCGACCAGAAGGAGAAGGCGGCGTCCCGGTCGATCTGGGACAGGGCGTGCAGCGTGTAGGTGGCGATGCTGGGTGGGCAGCCCTTGACCCGGGACCGGACGCTGCTGATGTAGCTGGCGCAGTCGATGACCTCGGGGTGGTCATCGATCCAGCCGATGATCTCGGCGTGAGTGGCGGTGTAGCGGCCGACCGACTCGGGGGCGTAGGCGACACCGAGGGCGAGTCGAGCCGTCGCGGCGATCAGGGCTGCGTGTGCGTCGCCGCGAAGACCGAGGGCGTCGGCGGCGGTGCGCTTGGCACCGGAGTCCATGGACGACTGCGCCTCGTCGGGCACGTCGTAGGCGACGAACATGGTGACGGTGACGTTCGCGTGGACGACGGCGTGGAGGCGGTGCTGGCCGTCGAGGAGCTGGCCGGCGGCGGAGAACTTGATCGGCTCGGCGGTCAGCGCCCACGAGCCGTTCTCCATGTCCCGGGCGTAGGACTTCCAGATGGGCCTGCGGATCGGGCGGTTGCTGGTGTTCTGGTTGAGCCAGACGCGGGCCAGTTCAGGAGTGACGTCGACCTGCTCGATGCGCGTTCGGCGCGGCAGGGGTGATGCGACTGCGGCGGACATGGGTATCCTTCGGGTCAGGCTGAGGGCAGCCGGTTGATGACGCCCTGCAAGGCGTCGATTGCTCGGAGCAGGTCGTTGCGGTGAATCGCAGCGACCTGTTCCGCGTTTTGGGGGAAGCGGTCGTCGTCGCAGAGGCGGGCGACCTTCTCGACCTGTTTGCCGAGGTCGTGCATGGCTTCCCAGAAGGCATCCGGGAGTGCGCGCCGACGCGGGGCGCTGGGCTTCGGCGGAGTGACGGGGTACGTCTTTCCGTCGGTGCCGAGGACGCGGGCGGGCTCCTGCGTGGCGGCCTGCTCGGCGTAGGAGTCGTCCGACGCGGCCAGCTCAGCAGCGATGCGGTCGGCGAGGGGGTCAGTAGTGCCGACACCCTCGGGCTCGTCCACCAGCTCGGCGTCGACCGGCTCGTCGTCAGGTGAGTCAAATGACTCAGCTGGCCGCTGGTCCCGAACGACCGTGCGTTGGCCGACGCCGAGGGCCGAGCCGATTGCCCGGGTAGACATGCCGGCCTCGGTCAGCGACGCCACAAGCTCACGGCGTTCAGGTCGCCCAAGCCGAAGCTGACGCAGTGCGGGCACCTCGGTGCTGACGTAGGCATCCCAGTCGGCATAGCCGAGGGACGCCCATGCCCGGCGCTGATAGGTCTCCGTCACCAGCCCTTCCCAGACCTGGTAGCCCTGCGTCAACGAATCAGTGGCCTTGCGGAGCTGGTCCGTCAACGCCCGGGCGGTGGCCTCGGAGCACTGGTCAGCGGTTGCGAGGGTCACGAAAGAGACCTCCTTTCGGTGGTGCGAAAGTGGGACACCCGGCGGCGGGGGCAAGCTCAAGGCGACCGCCGCCGGGGGATCAGGCGGCGGCGTCCTGGGACTGCATGGCGCGCCAGTGGCGGATGCGTTGTTCCAGGTCTTCGACCGAAAGGCCGCCGGGCTGGAATGCCTCAGTGGCGGCCTGGTGGGGGGTAAGGAGGGCCTCTCGGGCACACCCGCCAGCCCAGGCATGTGCAGCTGCGATTACGGCCTGATCGCGCGTCACGCCGCGTCCTCAGCGCTGAAATGGTCCGGACGAACCAGTGCGATAGGACGAATTCCAAGGAGGTCTGCGACCCTCGTCAACAGAGGAGCTGTGAGGGGCTTGCGGCCAGCCTCGATGTTGGAGAGATAGGCATGCGAGATGTCGAGCTGCGCGGCCAGCTCGCCGACCCGCACGCCGCGCGCTTCACGGAGAGCGCGGAGGGTGGCGCCGACTCGAAGGAGTTCGGGGTCACCCGTTCGGGTGGTTGCGCGGGCCATGCTGGGAACTATAGGGAACTACAGGGATGTTATGCACCCTAGAAACCAAGAAAGTTCCGACGAACTCCATAGTTGCAGGTAGACAGAGGGGGCCCCGGCGTGTCGCGTTCCCTGTCGTTCCCGTAAGTTCCTTCCCGGGGGCCGTAACGAGGAGTAGGCAGGCATGGAACGCGACATCAAGGCAGCTGGATCTGCGGTAGCCGCAGCGGCGGGTGACCGCGGGTGGTCTCAGACTGAGCTTGCTAGGCGGGCCGATGTTGACAGCGGCACCCTCGGAGACTTTCTCGCTGGCCGGCGGTGGCCTCGGAACACCACGCAAGTGAAGATCGAGAAGGCGCTCAACTGGGAGTTGGGCGCGATCGCACGCATTGCCGACGGTGCTTCTGTCACTCCTGCCGCGCAAGATGCGGAACCCAACCTCCCGGTTGGTTCTGGTGTCGACCCGATCGACCTGGCCGACCTGACACCTGAAGATCGGGCGTACATGCGCGGCCTCTACGAGAGGCTCCGCGCTCGACGGGGAGAGTGACAGTGGTGCGGTACGACCCATGGGGGGCTGCTGATGAGCGCAACCTCGACTGCCTCCGCGACCCTCGGCTTCCCGCTGGTCGCGGGGATAGCTGGTGGCTACCTTGGCTGCGGCTGATCATCCTGCGCGACGGGCTACACCCGGTCCACGAACGATGTGTCCTAACCCACGAAGTCGTCCACGTCGACCACTGCGACGTCCAACTCGCCCAAGTGGGCCCCGACGGGCCGCGACTATCCCGGCGTCAAGAACATCGAGCTGACCAAGAAGCCGCTCGGCGACTCGTGTCGGTCGATGACTTAGCGGTCGCGCTACTCGCCCACCCGACCAGTCCACGCGGCGTTGCCCACGAACTTGAGGTGACCGTCGAAGTCCTGCAGCAGCGCCTCGAACACCTTGTCGCCGATGAGCGCAGCTGGCTTGAGCAGAGACTGGCCGGCTGCGATGACGCGGCCTGAACGTCGCTTGCGGCCCGTCCCAAACACGGCGCCGCGAGTGCTGGCGCTCGTACGTGTCTCCAAGGAGCGCGAGGGTATGGTGTCTCCGGAGCTGCAGGACATCGCGATCGGCGACTACTGCGATCGCAGCGGCTATCAGCTGACCCATCGCATGGAAGGTCTCGACGAGTCCGGATCCCGGACGAAGTCACGCTGGTGGGCCAAGCTCGACCTCGCCGTGGAGATGGTCGAAGCGGGCCAGGTCGACGTCATCGTGGTCTGGAAGTTCTCGCGTACTGCCCGCCACCGATTGAAGTGGGCCGTCGCACTCGACCGCGTTGAGATGGCTGGCGGGCGGCTCGAGTCCGCGACAGAGCAGGTTGATGTTTCCACCAGCACCGGACGGTTCACCCGTGGGATGCTCGCCGAACTCAACGCCTTCGAGGCCGAACGGATAGGCGAGCAGTGGAAGGAAGCTCATGCCCGCCGGGTCGCCGTCGGCTTGCCTTCCAGAGGTGGCGTCCGTTTTGGCTATCAGTTGATCAACGGTGCCTATCAGCCCGACGAGACGACTGGGCCCGTGCTTGCAGCCATGTACGTCGACTACATCCGCGGAGTGTCAGCTGGAACGGTCGCTCGCCGCCTCAACGACGCTGGCCACCTCGTCGCTCGCACTGGCACACCATGGACGAGCAGCCATGTCCTTGCAGTCCTCGACTCCGGATTCGGCGCTGGCCGGATCTCGTGCGGCGTGCGACGCGCCATCACCTGGAGTGCTGGCGCCCATTTACCAGTCATTGATGAAGCGACATGGGATGCCTATCGGTCTCAACGGGAAGATCGGCGCGGTAAGCCCTCCGTCAGCACCCCCGCCTACGTTCTCTCCGGGCTCATGCGCTGCGGCGACTGCGGCTCCGGGATGCACGCCACTGCTTTGGGCGTGCGCACCGGCTACGGATTCATCTGCACGGCCTGGGCCAAGACGAAGCGCGGCCGATGCGTCACTGTGACACGAGCAAAGGCTGAGCATGCAGTCCGCGACTGGTTGACCCGGTTTGTTGAGGAAGTTGAAGTTCGCGCTGGGGCCGAGGCGACACGAACTGCCGCCCAACTGATCGCCCGGTCCGACGCCGACGATCTGCGCAGGCAGGCCAATCGGATTGATGAACGACTCGCGAAGCTGACGCTGGGATGGACTGACGGCATCGTCCTCGATGCCGCCTACACGACTGCCCGGGACCAGTTGACCAGGCAGCGTGCCGAGCTTGAGACGCGCGCGCGGGTGGCGGACCGTGATGCGCAAACGTTGGCTGGACCTGCACTGCCTATCGTTCACGACCTTTTGGAGCAGTGGGATATACGGCCCGTGGTCGCACGACGAGACATGCTGCGTCATCTGGTGCGCCAAGTCGTCGTGCACCGGCCGGAGCGCCGAGGGGACCCGGTGACGCTCAGCATCCATGGCACCTGGGAGCAGTAGCCCCTCCCTACCGCCGTGCGGTGTTGTTGCTGGACGAGGCTGCAGCACAGTAGGAACTGGTGGATCCTGTCGGACCCCCGCCCTATCGTCCGTTCCATGCCCGACCTCACCGCCGACGAGTTCGCCGTCCTGGACTTCGAGGACCAGTGGTGGCGGTCACCAGGCCGCAAGGAAGCGGCAATCCGGGAGCGGTTCGGGACGACGCCGACGCGGCACTACCAGCGCCTCGTCGCGCTGCTCGATCGTCCGGAAGCTCTGGCCGCCCGGCCGGTGCTGGTGCGTAGGTTGCAACGAGTTGTGGGGCGACGACGAAGTGCTCGGGCCACCTGACCGCCGCCACCCGGGTGCCCTGACCCCGCACCCGGGTGGCGGCTTGTAGCGTGTGTGCGTCCCGTACGCGACGTCAGGCGTAGACGCGCTCCAACGCCTTCGGCGGCAAGCTAGCAATGCTCAACGCGAGAACGCCCCCGCTCTGCCTGGTGGCAGAGCGGGGGCGTTTGGTCGGGTGGCTACAGGCCGTGCCGGGTCTTCCAGGTGTTATAGGCGTCGGCGGCGTCGCGTTCGTACTTGGCCCACCAGTCGGCCTTGCGGCGGGCCCAGTTGTCGAGGGCGGCAGTGGGGAAGTCCTCCAGCGGCGACGAGGCGGGCTCCTGGTTAGGGGCGGGCGCCGGGGTGGGGGCTGCGGCGAGGAACACGGTCACGCTCCTGGGGTGTAGTCGAGTCGCCCCGGTCACCGCGGAGCGCGTACGCGCTAGTTCTTCGTCGGCATGAGCTGCCACCGGCGCATCGCGTTGGTGTCGTACGCCCGGCCGCCCCTCTGTAGGGGTGCGACGGCACGGACGACGGAGCCAGCCAGCGGCCTGGGTAGCTTCGCTACCCTGGCCTGGAACTTGCGGATCACGGTCCAGTCCTCCGGCCGGAACTTGTCCGCGGCCTCGGCCATGACGTCGAACTGCTTCTGGCGGAACGCCAGGTCGAAGACGCGAACGCGGAGCTTCGGGAGAGCTTCCTCCAGCGCGGCGGCGTAAGCCGGGGAGCCGTGAACGTTCTGGCGGTACACGAACTCGAAGATCCGCCACCGTCCGTACCTGATCGCAAACGGGCCGATCGTGGTGTTGGAGTCGTGCCGGCGGTACTCGACGAGGTCTTTCCAGATGAATGCCAGTCGGGCGATGGGGAGGGCCCGGCTGAGCATCTCCAGGTCTTCGCACTTGATGCCGCGGACTCGCGGGTCGTAGCCACCCAGCTGGTCGATGAGGTCGCGCCGCATGACCAGGGTGGAGGTGTAGAACCCGTTGAACCGGATGAGGCGTTCGACGGGGAAGGTGCCGACGTAGGACCAATCCTGCCCGTCCTCGGGGCGGGGGATGCCGGACCAGTAGCCGTCGGGTGCGTTCTCGGCGTTGGTGTTCGGGGCCACCACGCCATTGCCGTGCGGGTGCTGGAACTTGCGGTGATCGGAGGAGATCATGTTGGCGCGACCGTCGTCGATGATCTGCCCGACGGCCTCCAGAAAGGTGGGCCGGTACAGGTCGTCGTCATCGAGGGTGGCTAGCCACGTGGAGGTGGCGGCGGCGAACCCGGCGTTGCGGGCCGCCTGCTGGCCGACCGGATTGATCTTGATGGAGCTGACCCGGTCGCCGTAGACCTCTCGCAACATCAACTGGGTCTCGTTGTTGCTGCCGTTGTCGACGACGATGATCTCCCGCGCGGGGCGAGTCTGAGCGAGTACTGAGTCCACCGTCTCGCGCAACAGATCCGGCCGGTTGTACGTCGGGATGACGACAGTGACGTCGACGGGGGGTGTGTCCTCGCTGGCCGCTGCCATGCGCCCCACAGTATGCGAGCGGTCTGAGACGGAAGCGGTGCATACTGCTTGCGATGAACCTGGACGCGCGATGAGCACCAAGAAACTCGCCGCGGTCGGTCTTGCCCTAGCCGGCGGGGTGACGGTTTGGCAGCGACATGTGGTCGCATCCCGCTGCGGCGAGCCCTTCGAGGACGGCCGCCGCCGCTGCATTTGCCCCCGGGGCCACAAGGACCCGGAGGAGGGGGACGTGGTGCACGAATCCCGCGACGGCTTCATGTGGTTGCGTTGGCCACAGGCAGACGGAAGATTCGTAGACGTCCCCCTCCACACCGGAATGAACTAGACCCTCGGCAGTGAACAGCGCCTGATCACGCCGAGATCGCAATGGCGTACCGGTCCCGGAGGTAGGCGTGCACCCGGCTCCTTTCATCGGCCGTGAGCGCCCGGTTGTAGATGATGACCGCGGCGATGGACCCCCGCCAAGGTAGGAGGGGCGTGGTCGCGTTGGTCTGGGCGCCGATGTTCGCGCCCACCGGAACGGTCGCCGAGGCGTTACCGGCGGTGAAACTCTCGGTGGCGATGGTGGCCCCGTCGACGATCAGCGTGTTGGCGCCGTTCGCGTAGTCGGCCACCGCGGCCAGGGAGAACCAGGCGCCACTGTCCGGCTCGGTCCCGGACTGGTAGGTGGTGTCGACCGAGTCGGAGTCCAGGCGGCGGTACGCGAGCCCGTAGTAGTTGCCGGTGTTGCGGAGTTGCAGCGCGTACCGGGTGGAGGTGATCCCGGCGCCGGTGGAGATGAACAGGGCGTCCCGCTCGCCGCTGTTGACGGCGGGGTCCATGGCCACGACGAACGCGGTGATGCCCGGGACGCCGGACAGCGCTGTCCGGATGTCGGCGGGCAGGGGGATGACGTCGTTGGTGAACGCTGCGGACTTGTGCCCGTTGGGGCCGGCGGTCACGGTCGGCTGGAGGCTGGCGGTCGGCTGGGTGGCTGCGGTGCCGCCGCCGATCGCGGAGGGCCACGAGCTGATTGTGGTCCCGAGTGCCCCGAGTGAGTCCCCGTCGAAGTGGCCGATGAGACCGGTGATGTCGCCGGGGAACCCCGCCACGGGGGGCGGGGGGATGCTGCCGCCGGGCAGCATCCCTTGGGGCAGCGGCTCGGATGCGTTGTGGGCGGTGGAGGTGACGACCGTGGCGACCTCCCCCGGGGCGAGCGTCACGGTGACGGCCTTCCCGGTGGCGCTGTTGATGATCTTCGGGGACACCGACGACCCGCCGGTCGGGTTGTAGAGAAAGGTGACGATCCCGCCGTCGGGGTTGCGGAAGGCGACCGCCGGCAGGGTGGAGGTCGCCTTCACCCGGACAGCGCCGGGAACGAGGTGCTGTCCGAGGTGGCGCAGCATCGCGTACTCGGGGTTGCGGGTCACCGAACCGGGGTTGGTCGTGTCGACGGTCAGCACCCCGCGCCGGCCGGGGCTGCCCTGGGTGGGGTTGCCGGACTGGTCAAGCGCCAGGTTCCACAGGGTGATCCACGACGCCCCGTTGCGAACGGTGTCGATGCCGAGGGTCCGGCACATCAGGTCCATTGCGGTGGGCAGCGATTCCGACTGGAGCGACCGCATCTCGGTGAACCAAATCTGCTGGTCACCCTCCAGCATGTCCAGCACCGTGAGCTGCTCGGTGGGATCGCCGGTGTAGGCGTGGAACGCAATGGCGTGCACGTAGGGCATCGCGGCTGGGCTGAGCGCGGCGGGGTAGAGGTCGGCCGTGTCGGACCAGTTGTCGTCCCCGACGATGATCTTCACGTCGCTGAGGCCGGCCGCGTCCAGGGCGGGGCCGAGGTAGCTGGCCACGAAGGTCGCCATCTGCGCGCCCGTCCACACGCAAGTCGGTCGGATCGGGTTGGTGTAGGTGGGCTCGTTCTGCACCGACACCGCGTAGATCGGGATGCCGAGGGCCCGGTACGCCTGGATGAACTTGACGAAGTAGCGGGCGTAGGCGGGCCCGGTGGTGGCGTTGAGCAGCACGTTTCCCCCGCCGAGGATGGTGCCACCGGACTTCATCCACGCCGGGGGGCTCCACGGGCAGGCGACGATCCTGATGTCGGGGTTGATGGCCACGATCTCCTGCAACACCGGGATGATGTAGCGCAGATCCCTAGTCGAGGCGGGATCGCCGGGGGTACCGGTGCCGATGGAGAAGTCGGTCATCTCGGGGTCGGACGCACCGGCGTCGTAGGTGTAGACCGGGGTCTGGTAGATGAAGTCCTGAGAGGCGATGCTGATGCGCAGCGCACCCAGCCCGCCCTGGTCGGGGGCGAAGAGCTCCGTGAGCAGCGCTGACCGTTGCGCGTCGGACAGGTAGGTGCGCAGCAGGTAGGCCGACGATTCGGTGATCGCGGCGCCGACCGCGGTCATCTGCTGATAGCTGACCGCCGGGTTCACGGCGACGTCGCTGGCCGCCATGGTCCCCGCCGTAGCAGGTGCGGCGAGGGTGACCGCCTGGTGCACCTTGGTTCCGGCAGCGTTCGAGATCCACGCCTTGGTGGTGGCTGGGATGGGCGGTACCCACACGACCCGGCCGTTGAGGACAGCACGCAGCACGGTCGTGCCGCCGAGCGACAGTCGGGTGGCCTGCCCCAGCTTCACGCCGACATCTCCACGTACAGGACGCCCGGCTCGTTACCCGCGGCACCGTCAGCGACGGCCTCGATGCGGATGACACCGACCCCGGTGACGTAGTCCCCGGCGGGCTGTGCGCCGATGTCGTCAGGGGAATCGGGGATGGTGGGCTTGTCGGTGATCCCGGCCCAGGTGGTCGTGCCGGGATCGCCCTTTGCCCCGGTCGCGCCAGTGGCACCGGTGACGCCGGTCTCCCCGGTCGCTCCGGTGACGCCCTGGGGACCTTCTGGGCCGACCGGCCCGACGTCCCCCGTGTCACCCTTCGCCCCGGCGGGACCGGTGGCACCAGTCGCACCCATCGGACCTTCGGGGCCGGTCTCGCCGACGGGACCCTGCTCACCCACTGGACCGGTCTCGCCGATGGCACCAGTGACACCTTGGGGGCCCTGCTCGCCTGCCGGGCCAGTGTCCCCGGTCGCACCCATGGGGCCGGTCTCGCCGACCGGTCCTGGCGCTCCCTGCTCACCTGTCGGGCCGGTGGCACCTGTCGCCCCGGTCGGGCCTGTCTCGCCAGCCGGGCCCGGTGCCCCCTGCTCGCCGACGGGACCCTGCTCACCGTCGGCACCAGCGGGACCGGTGGCCCCGGTCTGACCGGGCTCGCCCTGCGGGCCTTGGATGGTGCCCACGTTCACGAAGCCGTCCCCGGACCACACCCACAGGTCACCGTTGATCAAGTAGGCGTCGCCGTCCGCGCCGGTCGCGGGCAGTTCGGCCGGGTCGGCGTAGCTGCCCTTGATCGTGACACCAGTACCGGCCGGTCCTGCCGGGCCGACGTCACCGACGTCGCCCTGCGGCCCGATCAGGGTGGTGAGCCACTGGGTCTCGGTGCCGCCGTAGCCGTGGACGCGGGCGATGTCGTAAGCCGATGGCCCGCCAGCGCCGTCAGCGCCGTCAGCACCTGCGGGCCCGACCAGGGACGCGAGCCACGTGGTTTCGTCACCGACGAACCCCTGGGCGACGGCCACCTCGTAGGCCGACGCGCCATCCTCACCGGGGGTGCCGTCGCCACTGCCGCCACCCGTGCCGGCCTGGGCGTCGACCCACGTGGTGTCGAAGTCGGCGGCCGAGTGCTTGACCAGCACCTGACCGGTCAGCCCGCCGGGGGCCACACCGGGGCCGCGGACGATGGACGCCCCGCTCGAGGACGGGACGGGTGCCACGGTGGTCAGGTCGACGGTCGTCCCGGCGGGGAGCTCGAAGGAGAACGACCCCCGGACCAGCCCGTCGTTCAGCCGGTAGGCGACCTGCCAGGTGAGCGGCTTCTCGGGGGTGCCGGTCGGGTTCAGGCCGGGGGAGTCGGTGGCGACCAGGGTGATCAGGTCGCGGCCCTGGGCGTCCCGGAGCACCCCGCGGGCGTCGAGCTGGTAGGTGACCGCCGGAGCGAACACGGTGACCGGCTCGGGTCCCTCAGCGGCGAGGAGGACCGGCGCGGACAGGGTGAACGTGACCGAGCCGGTGACCGGGATGGCGTCGGGCTGCTCGTCGGCGTCCGTGCCGTCCGCAGCCGCGGACACGGCCCGCCACCTGACCGTGCCGTAGAGGGCCGACGTGGGCAACGTCATCTGATGCAACTCCTGTAACGGTCGGGGGTGGGATCAGGCGACGTTGATGGGGCGGGTGGCGACTACACCGCCGTCCTTCGTGTACTGGACGACGACGGTGACTTGGCTGCCGCCTTCCTTCTCCACGCGCAGGCTCTCCCCGGACGGGAACACGGGGTCGATGATCGTGACCGTCGCCGGGCCGCTGCTTGAGTCGATCTTGATGTGCGGCTTCGACGAGCCGCCGACGAACGTGGGGCGGGTGATCGTGCCGCCCTGGAGGCGGGTGCCACCCCCCAGCCAGATGTGGGCGTTCCGCGGGTTGATCGACGTGAAATCCGTGACCGCGAACTTGCCCCACAGGCGCAGGTTGCGGTGGTTGTCCTCGGCGAGGCAGCGGACTACCCTCACGTCGCCCTTGAGGTCGAAGCCGCCGTCGGCGTTGTGCGAGCCGACGCAGTCCTCGAACAGGCAGTTGGTGACCGCCTCCTCGGTGGCGAACGCATCCCCGTTGCGGTAGCTCGCCGTCCGGTCGGAGGACCACCACTGCTCGAAGCGGGTGCGGCGGATGATCAGGTTGTCGACGGCCGCGTTCTCCGTCTGGAAACCTGTCGGGAACGATTCGGTGGTGCCGATGTCGCCCTGGCCGATGCCGACACAGTCCTCGATGAGCACGTTGCGGGCGGACCGGATCTTGGCGAACCCGCGGCGGCCCTTGGCGGTGACTCTCTGAATGGTGAGCCCGTCGAGGCTGCCGTCGTTGCTGGTCTGGTCGACGATCCGGTAGATGTTGTCGGCCACGCCGTCGGTGATGACGATGTCGTGGGCGGCGACCGCACCGACCTTGATCATCGTGCCGCTGAGGGTGGCGTGGAAGTTGGTGCGCGTGTACGCGCTAGTGCCGATCTCCTTGGTGGAGGTGACCTGCACGGCGGTGTCCGGGTCGTAGGTGGAGTCCCCGGGAGGGTTGGGCGGGTCCGTCGGGGTCGCGGGGTCCGTTGGATCTGCCGGGATGGCCGGCTCTTCGGTGCTGCCCAGCGCGTACTTGTCCCGCAGGTAGGCGTAGACCCGGGCCTGCTCGGTGGTCGTCAGCGGCCGGTTGAAGACGATCACTTCGGCGATGGAGCCCACCCACGGTTCGGCGCCACCCGGCTTCGCACCGATCGCGCCGGCCACCGAGTCGGTCATGGAGATGGTGCCGGTGGTCCATGTGCCGTTGCCCAGGGTGACCCCGTTGAGCTGGGTGGTGGCCGTCCCGGTCGTGTAGCTGATCCAGCCGGTGGCGGCGAACCACTGGTTGGCGGTCGGGGTGCCGCTGGAGTCGGAGGGCAGTACCGCAACACTGTCGGTGTCCAGGCGGCGGACGGCCATCGCCAGGCTGTTGTTGGAGTTGCCCAGGTTCATGCCGAAACGGGTGGCCCCGGCGTCGACACCGCTGGACAGGAACAGCTGTTGCTTGGTGCCGGTGCCGACGCTGGTGGCCATCGCGACCACGAATGCGGTGACGCCGGTGGCCCCGGCGGTGGCCTGCCGCACCTCCAGCGGCATCGACAGGTAGTCGCCGGTGAACGCGGCGGCCTTGGTGCCGTTGGGGCCGGCAGCGACGACGGGCCGCTTGGCGGCGTCGGTCTGGCTGGCCTCGGTCGCGCCAGCCGCGTCCGGCCAGTCTTCGATCGTGGTGCCGATGTCGCCGAGCTGGTCGCCCTGGTAGCGGGCCACCAGGCCGGTGATGTCAGTGGGGAACGGATCGGTGACGACGGGGCCGGTGCCACCACCGGTGCCGGTGCCACCACCCGAGCCGGCGATCAGGGTCTGCAGTGCCGCCCGGGTGGCGGTGGTGTCGGTGCCGATGAGGGCGGCCGTGTCGGCGTCGAGGTTGGCGTACGTGCCGCGCACGGACTCGGCGGCAGCGGCGGCGGAAACTTCCGCGGCCGAAGCCGAGGCGGAGGCGGCGGAGGCGGCGGCGAGAGTTTCCAGGGCGGCGCTTGCGGCTTCCTGGGAGATGACGGGCAGCAGCACGGACCCGAAGTCGAGGACCCCGTGAGCGATGTCGGCCTTGAACGCCTGGTGCGCCCCTTTGGGACCCACGGTGATGTTCGACAGGGACGACCCGTTCATGTCGTAGACCGGGGACACGAAGCCATTGTCGGAGGTGCGCAGCACGCCGGTGGCACCGATGGCGAGGCTGCCGGTCGCCTCGGTGAGGACGACGCCGGGCTGGAACGTGAAAGTGGGCACGAGGGCTCCTAGGTCAGGTGACAGATGAGGCGGGCGACGGCGTACGCGGCGACACCGGCGGCGGCGAGCACGGCGGCGGTGAGCACGGCGGCGGTGATAGCGACGACCAGCGGGGCGTCCCGGATCCAGCCGGGGCGGCGGGCTGGGTTCTTGAGCGCGGCCCAACGAACGGCGGTCCACATGCACCAGCGGGTGATGAACCCGACGTCGGACTCGCGCATCATGCGGCGGAAGATCCCGTCGGCGTCCCGGGCGCTGACCGGGCAGTCGCCGTTGGCGAGGCCGGTGCAGAACCAATCGTGGGCGATGGCGGCGCGGGTCCACTTGCCGATCGACTGCACGAGTCCTTGCAGCCGCTTCGGAACTGAGGCGAAGTCGGTGTCGAACCCGGCGGGGATGACGAAGTGATCGATCCGGCCCTGGTAGCGCAACGGAGCGGTAAGGACGCCCCGGTCGTCGCGGAGGTAGACCTGGACGCCGGGTTCAGTGAAGGGCAAACGGGCCTCCTTCGGTATATACTCAATCCATGAAGAGTGGGAACGGGACACACAACCGAGCGGGCAGCAACAAGGCACGCCAGGAGGTGGGGAAACCTGGCCACTGCGAGCGGTGCGCCGATCTCGGCCACGTCAAGGCGCACCCCGGCATGGGCTGCGGGGATGTCGGCTGCGATCGCCCCCATGCCTGATCCGCTGCGCGCGTTCCGCGTTCCAGACGACCTTTGGCTGACCGCCGTGGCTGTCGCCAAGGAGCGCGGCGAGTCGCTGTCCGAGGTGCTGCGCGAGGCGCTGCGCCGCTATGTCAGGAGGAGCAAGTGAGCGATCTGCGCGCAGCGCCGACCACCCGAGACCAGATTCACGAAGCGCTTCTGTCTGTCGGTGTGTGGTGGGCAGACGACACCGACGGCCCACTCGACGTCCTCGTGCCGCTCGTGGACCGCTTGCGGGCCGAAGCCGTAGCAGACGCACTGCGAGTCGTTGCGAACGTGATCGAGGCGAAGTCGAGCCACGCCTACGACGAGGACGACGAAGCGTATGAGGACGCGGCTCGCATCATTCGTGATCGCGCCGATCTCGTTCTGGCCGACGGGCACTACAACAACGAGGTGACCACGTGAGCGGCAGTGTGCGGCCCTAGCGGTTGACGTGCCGCGCCAGGTACGACGCGGCGAACGCGCCACCCGACACGACGGCCAGGTAGACCACGCCCGTGACGGCCAAGGGCACGTCCGGGGGCACCTGCTCGCCGTTGTAGAACATGACGTCGATCAGGTAGTTGATGAACGTGGCGACCACCGCAGACCCGCCAGCCCCGTACGCGGCGGCTCGCGTCTTCGGCTCGACGGTGCTTTCTGCGACGGTCTCGTACTCGGGGGCCGAGTGATCCGGGCCGGGGGTCTGCTCGCTGGGCAGCGGCGTGGTCACGACCTGCCGCCCGCGCCGAGGGCGTCGAGCATCGCGCGGAGGCGGGCGAGCAGTCCCGCGACGACCTCCTCAAACGTCCGCTTACCGGTGGATTCCGGCGTGGGCTCATCGGGTGCGGCGGGCGGCGGGGGGGCGAGGTGGAAGGGCATGGGAGCTCCTAGCAGGCGGGGTGGTCGTACCGGTCTTGACGCTGCTCGCGGAGAATGGTCGCGAACTGGTACCAGCCAGCGGCGATGACTACGCCAAGCAGTAGCGCCCGCGTAACGTCACGCCAGCCGTAGTCACCCCAGATGTAGGTGACGAGCACGTTGGTCAACACCAACACAATGGCGACCTTGGTGAACATCAAGCTGCGACCGATCGCCGACCTGTACCACGGCGATCCAGACCCGTAAGTGATGATCAGCAGCGTGTACGGGAGCCAGGCGGCGAAGTACAACCAGAACGACCAGTTGGCGTAGAACTGCAAGGTCACGCTCCTCGAATGCTTCTCGCCACTGCTAGGGCGATGTGATTGACACGCTTGATCTCCGCGGACTCTCGGGCGACCTGATCCATACGGCCATCGAGGTTGCGAGCGTCAGCCAGCGCCCGGTCGGCCTGCGCAGAAGCCGCCTGCGCATCCTCGGATGGGCAGGGCACGTGTCGGTGGAAGGGCCACATCACGACGACCCCTGGTCCGAGGTTCGCTGGGCCAGCTCGCGGATGTCCACGATCGCGTGATTTGTCGTCTCTGCGTAGACGAGCAGCTTTTCCATAGACATGCCCAACTGGGTCGCTGTGGACTGCCATTTCTCAGCCGCCTCGCGCCACTTGTCGCAATCGGCTTGCTTGTCGACCAACTGCTGCCGGGGAACGAGGTTGCCGCGGAGAATCAGTAGAACGATCAAGGCGACAAGAGCCCCCGCGCTGAACTGTCCCCACGGCAAACTCGCCACCCAGTCGCTACCCACGGCGTCCCCCTCGCCGTTGACGGTCAGCTGCCGGGCTGGACAGTCACGTCGACGTCCACACCCTTGGCGACCTCTTCGGCGACGGCACGGCGCACATCCTCGAGGGTGAGGCCGTTCTGCTCGGCGACGAGCTTGGACAGGGCGGTGAGCGCGGCGGACTGGCCCACCATGGCGCCGTGGACGTCGCGCATCCGGCGGGACGTCTCGCCCTTGGAGTTCGGCCCCGGCTCGGCGACCAGCCACCAGTCGACGGCGGTTGCCGTGCCCTTCACCCAGTCGTAGAGGGCGCGCTGCTCGGTGTCGGACAGTGCAGTCATGAAGTCCTCCGGTGCGGTGGTGATGGTCGGGTTGGCGAGCAGGTCGGCGATCTCGCGGCGCAGCGCGGCCGTCTCGATCGCGGTCGGGTCGATCTTGCGAGTGGTCCAATCCCGGTGACCCGCGTACCAGGAGGCGTCGCGCTTGAGTACCGACAGGTGGGCGGCGTGGACGCGGGGGAACGCCCATCGCTGGAATTCCGACCAGTCGGGGGTGCCGTCCTTGCGGCCGACGCCGTTGGACTCGGCTTCGTTGCCGAACGCGGCCGAGTTACCGACCAGTCCGCGGAACCCGCCCGTGCCCGCGTGATTGGCGCGGCCGCCGGCTACGAGGATCACCTTGGAACGGGACAGGAAGTCGTTGCACAGCGGCCCGGGCAGGTCAGATCGGCCGTTGACGCAGATGTTCAGCGACGGCCGGTCACCCGACAGTGGCCCAGCGGTGTGATGCCCGATGGTGCAGGCCGGAGCGAACGAGGACGAGCCTCGGGTCTCCCAGTCGGGCACCTCTTCCAGGTACGGGCCGAGACCGAACCGGATCAGCGCGGGCTTGAGCGCAGTCATGTACGGCATCAGACCGACCTCCAGACGCTGTCCGTGATGAACCCGTGAGTGCCGCAGTCGCAAAGCACCGACGGGGTGACGGTTACCCGTCCACCGCCGTGGTCGGTGACGTTGTGCTTGTCAAGGAGGGGGGCGATCAAGTGCGTGTCCGGATCGCTGAACGGCTTAGTGACGCGCCGCGCCCTCCCGTTGTCGTACAGGTGGGCATGTTCGAAGCCCCAGTGGTCCCGGTTGTCGTCGGAGTACGTGCCAAGCGGCCAATGCAGCAAGAACAGGCCGTCACCGACGTCGATCCGCTGATCCCAACCTTCTTGACGGAAGTCGACGCTCTCAGTCACTACTCAGCCCTCCACGGGCACGGCGGGGACTGCGTCGTCGTCGGTGGCGAACTCACGCATCCGGCCGTGCTGGTCCACGTCCCAGCCGAGCTCGTCGGCGTCGTCGGCGAGTTGGTCGTGTGCGGGCAGTTCTTCGGGCGGGTAGTCCACAGGCTCGGCCACGGGGCCTCCTCAGGGCATGGCAACAGGCGCGTCACCGGGTCGGTGCGCGCTCAAGACGGGGCGGGTCAGTACGGGAAGACACGGGCTTGTAGGAACGTGTGCCGCGCGTCCTGGTAGGAGGTCTGCGAGCCGACCAGCACCTCGTGATTCAGGTACACGGTCACCGAGCGGCCATCGGGGACGTCAGCGCGGTAGGCGGGGGTCGCCGAATCCTGGCCTGGGGTGAGGTGACCGGAGGACACCACGACCCCGGGCTGCAGGCTGGTGACCAGACGCAGCGTCCCATCGGAGCCGCTGCCCGCGGTCACGATCGCCGACCCGTCCACGTCGAAGCTGTAGCCGCCGACCATGGCGGGCAGCGTGAGGGTGGCAAGGTCGCGGTTGTTCCGGCCGTCCAGGCGACCGGCCCCGGGGATCGATATCTGGCGGTAGACCCGCGTCCTGATCGGCGCCCACACCGGCACCCCGGACGTGCCCAGCTCCCGCACGAACTGCTGAGCGCCCTGATAGGCGTGGGTGCCCAGCGGGGAACTGTCGGGCAGCGGTGCACCGACGGGCACGGTGAGTGTCGGCGCGAGCCGCGGGAACAGCTGCCGCACCGTGGCCTGGGAGAGTGCCTGGCCGGGCTGGCGGGTGATCGACCACAGCGGCAGGTCCTCGATCCCGGGCGGTGCCGCGTCGTAGGCGGGGAGCCCGGTGGACGTCCCGGCGATGCGCGCCAGGCGGCAGGGACCGGGGTCGTCGGTGAACGCCGGGTCGTAGCGGACCGCGATCAGGTCGGTGCGCGCGGAACCGGAGGCGACCGGGATGGTGACACCCTCGTACTGCCCGGCGGGGATCTTGTGGGAGAACCCGGCGACCCGGGACAGCGAGTCCTGGTTGGCCGAGCCGACCCGGGCCACGTCGGAGTCCGGCGGCAGACTGATCGCATAGGCGGTGCCGTTCAGGTCGCCGACCACACCCGGCTCGTCACCGAACAGGTCCCGCCACGACGTGTCGGTGAACTGCTCGCCCACCTGGGGTGCCGACACCTGCGTCATCTAGCTACTCCTTTGGATCGCGGCGGTGGGGCAGGCAAAATGAGCATCGTGAATCTGTGGATAGACGACCTGCGTCCAGCTCCCGAGGGATGGTCGTGGGCCAAAAGCAGTCAGGTCGCGATCGACCTTCTCGGTTGCCACCATTACGACGCCGTGTCGTTCGACCATGACCTCGGAGGCGATGACACAACCCGATCCGTCGTGTTGTGGATGTGCGAACACGAGATTTGGCCGACCGTTGTTTATGTGCACACCGCGAACCCGGTAGGTCGGGAATGGTTGGTGGGCATGACGGAGCGATATGGGCCAGGCGTAACGCTTACTGCGCTCGCTCAATCGCGGTAATGCCCCGCAGCGCCTTCGCGGCCTGCTGCTGGCTTCGGGTCTGCGGGGCGTCGGGGGTGCCGACCACGACCTGCACTCGCTCGGTTGCCTGACTGGGCTCCACGCTGACCGTCGTCGTGGCCTCGCGGATCTTGTCTTCGGCCGGGTCCAGCCCGGGCAGGTCGTAGCCCACGATGTCGCCGACCCGCACGTCACGCCGGTACACGAGGTCGGGGCCGAGTAGAGGCACGAACGACACCTTCACCGGCCCCTTGCCGGCGTCCAGCGCCTCTTGCCCGGCGCGGGTCGCCTCGGCCAGCTTGTCCTCGGAGTCGGGGGCGATACCCCGCTGATCGACGAACGTCTCCACCGTCCGGGACCACAACGTCTCAGCGGCGGTATCACGCAGCTCCAGGAACTCGCGCGCCTCCAGCTCCCCGCCCAACCCGACCATCGGCCGCGTGGAGGTGGGCGCCGAAATGTCGTAGGACCATTCGGAGATCAGCCCAGCCGACGTGGACTCGGCGGTACCGAACCGCACGTTGTCGGACAGGTTCCGGGACAGCTCGATCACCAGATCCAGCCACGCGCCGTCCACGTCCTCGACGTGCTGCACGGTGACCCGCAGGTTCCCGGCCTCGGCCAACGACTGGACGAGGACACCCAGGTTGTCCAGTCGCCCCGACACCTGCGTGGTGCCACCCCGGCCCTGCGAGGTGGGCAGCCGCAGACGGGCCAGGCGACGGTCGGCCAGCGCACCCGCACCGATGTGCGAGTTGATGTAGCCGAGGATCAGGGTTTCGACGGCACCCGAGCGCAGGTCGTAGGCGTCCGGGAACGTGGTGATCGCCGCCGTGAGCGGCTTGGCCGGGGTGGGGCGGACGATGCGGTCACCGAAGGGCGCGAGGTCGGAGGCGAACGCGACCGTCATCGACTCCACCGGGCGGCCGTTGACCACGGTGCCCGACCGGGAGATACCCGTCGCCTGCCCCGAGGTGACCTGTGCGCCGTTCTGGTCGAGGATGCAGCCCATCCCGGGGGTGAACAGGGACAGCGCCGACGCAGGGCCGGTGACCGTCCACGTATCCGGGGTGTTGTGCCGTTCGACTAGGACCAACTGCGCCCAGCCCGAGATCGGGTCGAAGGTGCGGGACAGGTCAGCGTTACGGGGGTGAATTTGCCAGTCCGTCAACCGTAGATCCCTCCATCAAGATGTCTTGACAACAACCCATCTATCAAGCATCCTTGATGCATGACGACGACCAAGCGCCGCGAGTTCATGGGTCCGCTCTCCGACACCGAATGGAGCACCGGCCTGGCCTACGGCTACGGCTTCATTGACGAGGAAGTGGCCGAGGAACTGGCGCGCATCCCGCTCAACCCGAGCGGCGAACACGCCCCTCTCGCCGAGTACGCCGCTCTCGGTCGGGTCGGCGAGCGCAAGGCCGCCGAGGGAGTGGCTTACGCCCGCCGCAATGGCATGACGTGGCAGTGGATCGGTGAGCGACTCGGGGTCACGGCTCAGGCCGCTCAGCAGCGCTACGGGAAGCTCCCGAAGCCGCCGATCGTCCTCAAGGCCGAGCACGGCCCTGAGTGCCAGAACACGAGCCTGCCGGAGCGTCTCCGGCGCGATCGCAAGGGTTGGGGCTGCAAGTGTGGGGCGGCCGGGAAGTTGGACTGACCGCTCACCACAACGACCGGTGCAGCTCCCGCCACAGCAGGCGGACCCGCGTCTCGTCCGTGCCACCCGGGGCCGACACGTCCAACACGTTGACGCCGGGATAGAACGGGCGCAGCGTGCTGCCCCGCGCCACCCGACCAGCCGCCAGCTGACCGTCCATGCGGATCGACCGTGCCCGAGGATCAGTCACCAGCCGCAGCGTCGAACCCTCCGGCACGCCCTGCGGAACCGACACCGACCACTCCATCCCGCCGTAGAACGGCGGCAGCGTGGCATCGGCCAGGCGCATGGTGCCCGCGAACGAGTCCATCGGGCCCACCAGCTCCACCGTCGGGAACACCGGCACCTCGCTGCCGACCGTCACCCGCATGTTGTCGCCGATCACCGCAGCCGTCGCCAAAGACCGCGGCCACAACGCGTTCGTGCCGCCCACCGGGCCCAGGAACGGGCCGCCGCCACTGGACATGGCGAACTCGACCACCCGATCCGCGCGGTCCCGGGCGAACGGCTGGCAGGCAGTCGCATTCAGGCCAAACTTGCGCCAGTACAGGCCGGCCTCGGTCGTCCCGTACTGGCCCTCCAGCCCGCCCGTGTACACCACGGTCAGCTCACGCTCAGCGCGTGGGGTGACACCGACCACCCGGAACTCGCCGTTCAGCGGATCCACCAGATCCCGCAGCTCATCCATCAGGGCGTGATGCGTCACCGACGTCTGATCCCCGGCCGTGACCATGATCGGCAGGAACACCGGGCGCTCCTCAGCCCGAACGTCCTCCAACACCGACCCGGCCACACCCGGCACCAGACTGGTCACCACATCCATCGGCGGCATGTCCAGCCCAGTCGCACCAGCCAGGGCGCGCCAGCCCATCGAGTCGTCCAGCGGGATACGGCGCGACCTGTCCAGTGACTCCAAGATGAGCTTCGGCAGCACCTCGGGCGGCCTCGGCACCCGCACCGCAGGCGGCGTGGTCGGAGGCGTCGGTGGGGCCGGCGCGACCGTGGTGGTGGACGCGAGGAAGTAGGCGCTCAAATCAGCCCCCCCACGGTGAAGCCAGCGCCGCCTGCTGATGCTCGCGTGCGTCCAGCGCCCGCACAATGGCCCGCGGGTTGTCGGCCGTCTGAATGGTCACCGGGCTGCCGGAGTTCGCGGCGATAGCAGCACCCAGCCGGACGTAGTCGATCGACTCTGCGGGACGGGCAGAAGCACCGGAGAACTCCCGGGACTTGATGACGTGCTCGGTCTGGCCGGTGCCGTTGTAGGCCATCGTCCAGCCGGGGTACAGCGGACCGCCCTGGTCGTAGACCGCAGCGTGCACGTGGTTGTGGTGCTGCGCCCGCGTGGCCGCGTTGTAGACGTGGTCCCGACCGTTCTTGACGTCCGGGGTGTTGTCCCCAATCCCGTCGTAGATGATCTCCGCGAGGCTCCGGCCATAGCCTGTGTAGAGGAACCGGGCGATTGACGCCAGCCCCGCTGACCCAGCACCGCCAGGACCGGAACCGAAACCGAAGTCAACGGCCTTGTTCTTGCCGTGGTAACCCGGGTCGCCAGGGCGGTACGTGGAGTTCTGTCGGGCCTGCGGGATCGCCGCCTTGACGATGCCCCAGATTGACGTCCACGTGCCGGACATGCCGCCGCCAGCACCAGCGGGGCCAGCGGCAGCGGAGGTTGCAGCCAGCGAAGACGCCGCCTTGCTCACCGCAGACGACAGCTGATCGCCGAACCGGCCCAGTCCGGCCACGGCGTCCGACGTGTTGGCCAGCGCTTCAAGGCTAACGAGACCACCGTCGGCAAACCCACGCCGCCCCGCATTGACGTCGTTAAGCGTGCCGACGCCGATCTCGCGAACCCGCGACGCCTTGATCACGTACTCGCCGTTGGAAAGGTTCACCGGGATGCTGTCACTGGTCCCGCTGCCGGGGCCGCGTACGTGGCCACCTGTAGCGAGACCTGGCCGACCGCTACCCGAGGCCGCGCCGTTCAGGTCCGGCAGGGTGGCACGGAAGTTGATCGACGCCGTGCGGTCCCTTGCGATGGCGTCGATCTGAGCCTGCAATCCACTGATCGCACTAGAAGCACCAGCGGTGTTCGCATTGATCTGAGTGGTACGCGACTCGGGAATGCCGTAAATCGAGTCCGTTAGCTTCTGCGCCGCGTCTCGACTACCGGTCATCTGAAGCGCCGTGTCGTAGAACGACTGCCGCAGCTCAGCGTCCTTGGCGTTCGCCTGTTCGGACGTCGCACCCTGCTCGATCATCGTGGCGATCCACTGATCAGCCTTATCTTTCACGCCGACCAATGCATCGGCAGTCTTGCGACCCGCCACCGTGTGGAGATCCAGGGCGCCAGTCTCGTCGATCACGCGGCCAGTGGCGCCCTCGAGCGCTGTGCTGGTGTCCGCCAAGGCGGCGTAAAAGTCCGACTCGGCTTGAATGGCGGTGATGTGGGCACCGTTGAGTACATCCAGTGATGTCTTGTAGAGGTCGATTTGCTTACTGGAGTTACTCGCGGCGTCGGAGATTCCCTCAAGACGCTCCTGCATGGCCGCGGCCGGATCCTGAGCGGCAAGGAGAGAGGCAGTTGCCTGGTCGGTCGCTGCCGTCACGGCTCCCTGGCGACTAGCCAGTCGCTCCTGAGACGCCGCTAGAAGATCGGCGGCTTGCGCCGCCTGCGGGCTGCCCTCGCCGAACCGGTCAATCGCCTCGGCGAGTCGGTTCGTGTCGAACGTGACGTTCTGCTGCGCCTGCTGCAACGGCGTCATCGCGTCGTACATCTCCCGCGCCTTAGCCTTGGCGTCCTCCATCGAGGAGGCCAGACCGAAGAACTGGTCGATGTTGTACGACAGGTCGCCGACCCAGTTGTCGCCGTACTTGGCACGCTCGGCGGCAATCTCGGCCATCGTGTTCTTGATGGAGTTGCCGCCCTCAAGAAACGACTGTGCCCACTTGTCTTCCTGGGCAGAAGCATCGGAGATGGCCGAACCAAACATGGTGACTACGACGGTCGCGGCAGCCATGGCCATGCCCCAAGGACCGCCCAGCATGGCCATCAGCCCGGACATGGCGCCCTTGAACTGACCGCCGGCATAGTCGCCCACCGAGCGAAGAACGGTGCCTAGGCCATCGCCGTTGGCCCGGGCGTAACCCAGTGCCTGGCCGAACGCCGAGACGGTGCCCGCGGCGGGGGCAATTGCGCTACCGCCAAAGCCCCGCAGCGTGCCGAGAACACCCGACAGCGGCCCATTCAGCAGTGCCAGCGCGCCTAGCGCCGCAACTCCTGCCTGCACTGGCCCCGGCAGGTCACTCCAGAACTCAAGAACGCCGCTGGCCACGTCCAACATGCCAGTCAGCGCTTGTACGACCTCGCGAAGGGGTCCCTGAGCCCCGCTGCCCATGCCAATCATCAGCGTCTCGAACGAACCGCCAAGACGCTCAAGGTCGCCGGCCAGGTTGTCGGTAAGCGCCGCAGCCTGCTCCTGCGCATACCCGGAGTCGTTGACCTTCGCGGTCCATTCGGTGATGCCAGCTGCGCCCTCCTTGTAGAGGACGTTCGCGGCACGCACAGCATCCGACCCGAAGATTTGCGCCAGCGCAGCGTTGCGCTGCTCCTCGGTGAGGTGACCGAGAGCATCCTGAAGCTGCCCGGCCATCTCCGACAGCCCCAGCATGTTGCCGTTGGCGTCGTACATGTTGATGCCGAGCGACTCCATGAGTTCGGCCGACTTGCCAGTCGGGGCCTGGAGCGCCTGCAACATCGTCTTGAAGCTGGTCCCGGCGTCCGATCCGATCAGCCCGGCCGACGCGAACGCAGCCAGCCCGCCCGTCGTCTCCTCGATGCTCAGCCCGGCGGCAGAGGCGATCAGCCCGGCCTGATTCAGCGCCTGACCGAGGTCATCGACCGAACCCATCGTCTTGCCAGCACCCGCGGCGAGCAGGTCGGCGACGTGCGGGAGATCCTCGCCAGACAGGTTGAACTGGGTCATCGCCACCGCCGCGATGCCAGCGGCGTCAGCGACCTCAAGCTGGCCGGCTGCGGCGAGGTCCAACGCGCCAGCCAGACCGCCGCCCATGATGTCCTTCGCCGAGACGCCGGCCTTGGCCATCTCGGTGATGGCGTCAGCGGCCTCGGTGGCGCTGTACTGCGTGTCGGCACCCGCCCGCATGGCAGCCTCGCGGAGGTCGCCCAGCGTACTTGCGGACGCCTGGGTAGCGGCCTGCACCGCCGACATGGACTTCTCGAAATCCATGCTCTTGGACACGGCCAGGCCTAGACCGGCGACGACGGCGCCACCCATGAGCAGGGCGCCCTTGCTGGCGATGTCGAAGCCGGACTTGGCCTTCTTGCCAGTGACGTCCGCGGTCTCCCCGAGACCCTTGGTCGCACCGGCAGCCTGCGCCATGCCGGCCATGTATTGGCCGATTTCGGCCCTGAGGGCTACGGAGACAACGCGATTCGCCACGCGACCTCCGCTCAATCGTCAGGATCGGGGCAACCGATCAAGCGCGACACGCGCTAGCGTCGTCGGCTATGCGAAGCAAGGGGATAGGCGCACTGGTGACGGCCTGTGCCGGACTTTCACTGGCCGCCTGCGGTGGCGAGCACGAGCCGGACGACTACGACGCCTACGCCGCCTGCGAGAACTGGGTCGAAGAGCAGCTACGGGCGCCGTCAACTGCGGACTTCTCTGGTCACGGCGACTCGACAATCACCGAGGCTGGTAGCGGTTACGACATCCGCGGGTACGTCGACGCCGAGAACGGGTTTGGCGCGCAGATCCGAACCGACTGGTCGTGCAGTGTCCAACTGGATGGGAACTCTTGGCGGCTACTCGATCTCAACGTCGGGTAGGCCCAGCCCCGCGCCGATGTCCGGTTCCCGCCCTTCGCGAAACCGGGCGGACAGCTGTGTCGCCGCCTGCTGTCCCTGAGGCCAGTCCTTCCACGTCGCTCGTTGGTCGGCGAGGAGGCGGGTGACGTGGCATGTTTCCTCGTAGTGCTCGAACACGCCGAACTGGTTAGCCGGATCGCGGCACCATGCTTTCGGCATCCCGCACGACGGGCAGGTGTCCCGCTCCTCCTCAGCGAGGGCGATCACCGCTGCGGTGTCGTCCTCAAGGAACAGCGGTTCACCTGGACCCGGCATCCCTCGGCCCGTGAAGATCGAGTGCGGGACGGAGTGGGCGCGCGCCTGCTCTACTTCGAGCCGGAACCGTTGATCAGCTCGGAGGCGCGCACGGAGAAAGGGATGTCACTGGACCCGGTGGTGGCCAGCCACGCCGCCGAGACGAGCTGGTTGGCAACCGACTGGTTCACCTCGTCCAGCAGCTCCCGCGCTTCGGCTTCGGTGGTGGGCTCCACCGCACAGGCAGCGATCAGCGCGGCAGCCCCGGCGTCCACGTCCCACGCCATCCGCTTGTCCTCAGACGGGAACCGCTTCTGGATCTCGGCGAGGCGGAACGAGGAGATGCCGCGGAACTCGACGGTCACCTGCGCCTCGCGCATGGCCTCCTCGACGGCCCGCAGCTCCGTGGCGGCCTCCACGGAGCCGGTGGCCTGACCCATGCGGCCGACGGTCTGCGACCGCAGCTCGTCCAGCTTCCGGGTCAGCTCGTCGTGCCGAGTCCACAGGTCACCGTCGAGGCAGATGGCGACACTGCGAACGGGGCGCTTCACCCGGCCCTTGAGATCCTTTAGAGCTACGCCCATCAGGCGACGACCAGCGCGGGGTCGCCGTAGCCCTTCGGCTCCGACGTGATCGACATGGGCACGTCCACGGCCTGGAGGGCGTTTGCCGCAGGGGCATCCGGGTTCGGCTGACGGACTTGAACCGGGTACACCTCCACCTTCTGGCCGACTGCCCAGTCGACCTTGGCGGACAGGTCGCGGCGCACCACGAGGAACCCGCGGGCGCCGTAGACAAGAGCTTCCTCGACCGCCTGAGCCTCCTCGTCATCCCCGCGCACGTACTTGACGCCAGCGGTGAACGTGCGTCGGCCAACGACCGCCGCGTTCGAGGTGGAGCACAGCTTGGAGGAGTCGACCTCGGCCGTATCGGCGGACGTGGTAAGGCCGTCCGGGGTGAGGCGGCACTCCAGCGAGACACCTGCCGTCAGCGCTGCGACGGTCGGGCCGGCGATGTCGGGGAGGGTGTCCACGAAAGACACCTTGATCATGCCGTCGAAGCCGTAGTCAGCCATCGGTCAGTCCTTCTTCTCAGTGGTGGTGGGCTGGTGCGCGGCCTTACGGCCCGACTTGTCGAGGACCTCGTAGTCCGGGAAGAACTTGACGGCCGACTTGGCGACCGTCCGCTCAACAAGCGTCTTGGGGTGGCGGAGGGTCACGTACTCGGTGGCCACGGCGGGCCCCTTTCGCTCGGAGGGCATGGCAAGGAACCCGACGACGGGATGTCGGCAGGAACGGGTATGAACGGGTATAAACGGGTCAGGCGGCGCTAGTGCGGAAGCGCCATTCGACGGTGTAGCTGTAGAGGTCCGGGTCGGCGTCGCGGTCGACGGACAACGGGAGCGTCGTCAAGTGCTCCGGGTACTGGACGACCCTGCCGCCGACTTCGGCGCCCCACAGGGCGTACACGGCGTCGGTGACCGCATCGCGCGCAATCCCAGCGGCTTCCTCGCTCAAGCCGTAGCCGTGAGTCGTCCACGTCTCCACGTAGGCGTGTGTGAGGTTCATCGTGACCGGATCCCGCATCGGGGAATCAGGCCAGATCACTGCGTACGCCCTGGTATCGACGTCCGCGGGCTTGCCGCCCACCCCCACCAGCACACCCCTGGCAACGATCAGCGGCATGACGGCGCTGGTCAGTGCGGTCACAGCAGCCGCTCGATCGCTAGGGCCAGCGACGCCTCAAAGCGAGGTTCCTCGGCATCCAGCGCCCGACCCAGGTCACGGTGGGGAGGTGAATGGTCGCCGCCGCCGCCGAACTCCAGCAGATTGCCGATCCCGCCGGGGCCTGTCCTCTTTCCATCCGCCTTGTTCTTGTCTTTGTCGTAACCGATCTCAGCGTCGATCGACGTCGCATTTACTGTCGTGTCGTAGTTGATCGTCTGGGCAGCGTGTGCGTTGCGTCTTGGTGCCGACTTCCGCACGTTTTCCTGCGCATCTGTCTTGATGTTCAGTGCGCCCTTCTGCACGACGGCGCGCGTGACCACGATGGCACCGGCGGCAGCTTTGAGCAGATCAGCAGCGAGGGAATCCGGGGTGTCCATCAGGCGTCCGCCCGTCGGGCTCAAGAGGTGACCAATGGATATGATTGCGGTGCTGCACCCGAGATGCAGCTTCATAGGTGAAAGATCGACCGCTCTCTGGGTCGCGACCGTGTCGCAGCTCGGCCGGGCTGAGCTCGTCCATCACGTCACCTCGTTGCACGACAAGCGGCGGGCGGTGATGTGCTCGCCCCGGTCCACTTTGCGGATCTCCACCGTCGCGTCGACCAGCGCCGGGTCGGGGGAAGCGTTGATCTTGCACGGCATCCCCTCGCGGACACCGGTTACCGCGAACGGCACCGACACGAGGTAGTCGAAGGTGAACAACTCCGCGCCACCAGCCTCGGCTGTCGATCCTTGCGTCCCGGCAGGGCGCACCCGACACGGGCCGGAGTAGACGACCTCACCCGGCGAGAAAGTCACGGCACCCGTCTCCGGATCCGTTACCGGTTCACCCGTCGACTTCTCGCGGATCGTGCACGTGGACGTCATCAGGGACTCGGCGTGCGAGCGGGCCATTGCCATCGCACTGTTGAGGTCAGCCACCGAGGCTCACCACATACATGCCCGCCAAGCCAAGCGACGCCGGCCGCAGGTAGGCCAGTTCCTCGGGGGTGGCGTACAGCAACCCCGAGGAGGCAACCTGGTCGCGGGTCTGGGAGTAGTCATCGACCGCGAACTGGCGGATGGCATCCGGGTTCTTGAGCACCCGCAGGACCATGGACACGAGCACACTGCGGGTCGCGGTGGCAACATCCACGGACTTGGCGGCGCGTTCCCGGACGCCGGGCGCGGCCACCGCGACCAGCGCTTCTGCTTCTTGCAGCAGCGCCTCCGCGATGGGCCGCTCGGAATCGGTGAGGGGACGCCAGCGGGCCTCGACGTCCTCAGTGGTGGCCAGGCTCGCCATGGCGCCCCCTCTCCGACTCGTCGCTTACTTGACCGACGTCTCGCCGGTCGTGAGGTTGTGCGTGACGGTCACCTCGGTGCCGTCAGGCTTGCGCGCCTTGTACCTCTCGACGCGCTCCTTGCCCGAGGCCGGGTCAGCCTGCGTGGGCAGATTCGGGTTGACGAGGACCGCGTTGACGGTGCCTGCCTTCACGGCGTTCAGATCCGGACGAACCGGAACCGAGGACACCCGCTCACTGGGGTCGGTGGTGTCGGCCGGGGCATCGCCGGGGGCGACCGTGGACGGCTTCGTGACGGTGGGGTCGGTCTTGGTAGCCATGCGACTAGCTCCTGTTCGGAAGGTGAGGGATCGGGGCAGGCGATCAGGCGTTGCGCACGCCGCGGAGCCGAGCAGCGCCAGGTCCGAAGACCGCGACGCCGACGTACGCCTCGATGCGGGTGCGGTACGCAGGCTTCTCCTGGAGCTCGCCCAGGTCGTAGACCTGCACGCCACCGTTGGTGAGGCCGGTGACGGCCTGGTCACCCTCGCCCTGGCCGAAGCGCACGGCGTAGATCGAGGACGTGTCCGCCGAAGTCCCCATCGCCTCGTCCTGGCCGATGATCTGCGAGCCGTCCGCGCGGGTGCCGATGTCCAGCACCGGGACGCCGTTCCACATGGCCACCCGCTTGCCGGTGATGTCCTCGGTGACCATCTCGGCGCCACCGACCCGGCGGCCGGCGGACAGGATGCGGGAGACGATGGCGCGGTTCGCATAGAACGCGTCCGGGCCACCAGCAACCGCGCCAGCCAGCGCGTCGAGGGCGTCGAAGAAATCGTGCCCGCCAGCAACCGGGCCGACGCCGTTGGTGGCGGCGTCGATGACCTGCGAGCCGACGAGACGCTTCTTCAGGCCGTCGAACGCCTTGGGGTCCACGGCCACGTCACCGTTGATGAACGTGTCCTGGAACTTGATGGACGCGGCCTTGACCTTCATCGCTGTCTGAACGGCGCGCTGGTCGTTGATGTTGCCGCGGGTCTGGACGATGAACCGGTCCACGTCGGCGTCGCCACCGAGGATGACCAGCGACTCGGTGCGCTGGTTGACGGTGCCGGTCGATTCGACGTACGCCTCGTTGACCGAGCGGAACGCCACACCGGGCAGCGTCGCCTCAACGTTGTAGGCATAGGCGTTGCCCTCGATGTTCATCAGCGGGATGCGGTCAAGGACCGAGGAGGACTGCACGAACGTCTCGATGACGCCGCGCTGGAGGGTGTTCGTGGAGAGCTTCGCAGCTTCAACGAGGGTCACTGCCATGACGGGTTACCGCCCTTTCATTGGTTGACCCGTCGGCGGCAGATGCCTCGGGGTGGAGTTACTTCGGGGAACTCGCGTACGCCTGCCGCAGCCGACCAAGGCCGGGGGTCACGGAGGCGTCGCCGTTGGAGCCGGTCACGCCGATGCCAGCGGCACCGGGGGTGACGACCGTGTTGATGCGCAGCGCCGGGTTGGTCTCGACGGCCTTCTTCACCGCAGCGTCGAGCTGGGTGACGAAGTCGGTGGTGGTCGGGTCGAGAGCCGCGACTTCGGTCAGGAACGACCGGGAGTCGAGGAGTGCAGTCGCGTTGACGCCCTGCCGTGAGGCGGATCGCCAGGCTGCGAGCTCGACGTCCTTGGTCCGGGTCTCGGACTCCAGGGAGCCGATGCGCTGCTCACGCTCGCCCAGCGTCTGCTGGAGCACAGCGGGGTCCGGCGGGGTGTCGTCGCTCTTGAGCCCGAGGGCCTTGGCGATGCCGTCGAGCGTTTCCTGACGCTGCGTCTCGGCCGCGGTCTTCGCAGTCCGGTTGTTCGCAGCCTCGGTCCGGGTGTCCCGGATGATCTTCTGCGCCCAGTCGGGGAGATCCTCGATCTTGGTGGGTGCGGGAGTCGGGGCAGGGTCGCCAGGCTTCGGCGGATCGGGCGTCGGCGTCGGAGCGGGCTCCGGAGTCGGCGCGGGGGTCGGGGTGGGCTCGGACCCGCCGAGGATCGGCCAGATCGCGCGGCCGTCCTTGCGGTAGCCGAGCGGTGCGAACGGAGCGCCGGTCAGTGGGTGGAGCCTGACGGCGCGCATCAGACCATCACCTCGTCGTACGTGGCGGCGAAGGTATCTGGCTTGCACGGGTAAAACTCGGCTTGGACGCCCCTGATGACGTAGTCGCCAGGATTGGCCATCATCTCGCCCTCAAGGGTCCCGATCACGAGACCCGCCTCCGGCTTATTGGCGCGGGCCCGACGAGCGACAACCTTGTCCGCAGAGCCGATCCAAGCCAATATCCGGTTGGCCGACTCCTTGGTGCCATCAAACTGCATGGCCTCAATAACAACGGGCTTTTTGCGGTACTCGGACATGCGGGCCTCCAGGGCTCGTCTAGGGACGACCGGCGCCAGGCCGATCGGGTGGTGCGAGCGGCGGGCTCCTGGCCCCGGCCGCAGACCGCTCGATGAAGTCGGGCGGTGGTCTTGGGTGCTACTCGGCGATGCCAGCGGCGCGCATGCCGTCGACTGCCTGCGCGCGATCAGTCAGCCGGGCCATCAGGTCATGCACCGTGGTGCCAACCGGAGGTGGATTCGTGCCGCCGCCGTTCCAGCCCATGGGGCGAGAACGACCAGTCCGGTCCACTGGGCCCGCGGCACGGCGATCAGCGGCCATGCGTTCGCGCCAACGGTCGCGGGACTCGTTCAACACCTTCGACAGATCCGCACCCCCGGCGAGCCGGTCGCGCTGACCCTTCGTCAGGTCGGTGATCAACCCGCGTTCGACCAGTTGATCCGGCTTTGTCAGATGGTTGTCGGCATTCGCCACTGTGACCGGCAGTGCCATGCAGTCGCAGTTCACGTGTCTATCGAAGCTGGCGTTCCAGTTGTAGAGGGCGCCAGCAAGAACCGCGCACCGCGAACAGCACGGCGGATTGACGACGCGTACCCACTGCATGCGGGGACGACTGATCACCTCGGCTTGCGTGGCATCACGCGCGGCGTCGGCAACGACCGAATGCAACGCCTGCTCAAGCCACCGCTGACCATCCTTGAGGGCGTCCCCGCCGTCCTTACCGCGGACCGTGTGCAGCCTGCCTTCGTCGTCCACGTAGGTATGCGGCATCGTTGCCCGCTTGGAAATCACGACAGCGCCCCGCAGTAGCCCCGGGAGGCTCCGGCCGTCCGAAGCTGTCCCGGAGAACGCCTCCGGGCGCACGCGAGCATCTGGGGCGTCCGGCTGCCCCGTCTCGGCGAGTACCGCGGGCACGTAGGCGACCGCCTGACGGGCAGCAGCCAACTGAGCGGCGGTCGACACGGTCACCAAACCGGGGGCGACCTGTGACCACGACTGGTCGAAGTCCGCGCCCATCCGAGACCACAGCTGCCGGCCCGTGGTCAGCAGTAGCAGCTGGATGCGCTGCAACTGTCGATAGAAGTCCTTCGGAGCGTCAGGAAGTGGCATTGGTCGGGGCCGACGGGGTCAGGTCGGTCAGCGCCCGCGTCGCCCGGACCACCGGGTCCGTTTCCTGCTCCTCGGCGACCATGTCCATCCAGCGGTTCACCTTCGGCGGGGTCGCGCCCGGGATCATCTCGAACCCGGCCTTCGTCGGGAACCGAACCGAGATCAGCTTCACGATGCCGTCGATGGTCTGCGCGAACGACCGCGCCTCCGCATCCGCCCACACAACCTCGGACGCAACATCCGGCTCGTCCTCGCCGCGGGCACGATTCGCCAGACGCATCACCTGCTCAAGCGACTCACCCGTCCACCGCTGGAGATCCGTCACCAGGGACTGCAACGTCGACTCGGCGCCCGCCAGCGCGTCACCGGACAGGTTCGCCATCCGGTTCAGCAGATACTGCGGGGGCACCTGGCCGACCGCGAACAGGTCGGACAGGAACTCACCCAGCACGGAGATGTAGTTGGCCAGGTTCGACTCCGGCAGGTCGAACACCTTCGTGTCCGCGCCGGGGAAGATCAGCGCCCGGTCCACACCGATCCGGCCGGGGGAGTTGATGACCGGGATCGGCTGGCCGTCCGCGTTGAGCACGATCTCGCCGTTGGCGTCCTTGCGGAAGACGACGTTTCCCTGGGCATCCTTGATCACCGGGTCATAGCCGGTGAACACCCGCTGCCGGTAAGCTGAGAACTGCATGGCCAGCAGCGTCTGAAAACGAATCGTGTTGATCGCGTCCTGCGCCGGCATCAGCGGCTCGATTGCCGACTGCGGGTTCCCGTCCGCGTCCTGCCGGTTGTCGAACGGCACGAACGGCGGCTCGCCCAACGGATGCGTGCCGCCATCAGTCAGCACCCAATCACCCGAGTAGGTGGACCCGCCCTTCTCGAACCGCGCCCACGTCGTGGCGTCGTACACCACGCCGACTTGACGCTCGCGGGTCGACACGAACGTCGCAGGCAGCACCAGGTTCGAGCCGGTGCCGTCCTCGATCGTGAACGTCTTCACCGCCCACTTGACCGTGAACGGGTCCTCCGGGTCCATCTGGAGGTGCACCCGCTCGCCGTTCTCCGGGCGGATGATCGGCGACTTCCGGTTGTTCGGGTTTGGCCACACCGACATCAGGCCGCGCTTGTGCACAACCATCTGCGTGTAGACGATCCGCTGCCGTGAATCCAGCTTGTTCGGCTGCCAGATTTCATTCCACGTCGTGGTGTCCGCGTCAGCATCGCGGCCGGTGCGGAACCCCTCGGCCCGGAGCCTCTGAATGGGAGTGTCCATCGCCAGCGCGAGCCAGTTGGCGATCGACATTTCCCGGAGACTCAGATACTCCGCGTTCACGCCCTGCGGCGCGTACGGGAGATCCTGGCGGCCCCGGTAGTAGTCTTCGCGACGCTTCCAGTTCGGCCGCTCAGCCTCGATGTGGGCAAGACCCCGGGCGAGGTAGTCGCGTGCGGTGGACTCGTCCACGCGACCCCCTATCGGTCAGCTGAATGAATACATAACGTTGGAGACGCCCGTTGGCTTCGAAGCCTCCTCAATAACCTCGGCGTCCATGCACTCCTTGAGTGCAGTCACCGCGGCTGAGACGCCGTCGATCTTCTCCGCAGAGCGGTTCTTGTCTGGTTTCACGTTGCCGGCGGCATCCATCTGCACGGCCAAGTTGTCAACCATCCAGCGCATCATTGGGTTACCGCCGTGCACGTATCGCCTGGTCAGAACAAGGCGTTGAAACTCTTTGAGCGGTGCAGACAATGAGGCGAACCCCTGCCCGATCGGGACACAGGTAAGACCTTCATCGCCCAGTTTGGTAACCAGCGAGTTCGCGCCCCACCGGTCGAAACCGATGGTCTGCACATCGAAGGCTTTCGCATCCTTCTTCACCTGCTCGAAGATGTAGTCCAGGTCGATGACGTTGCCGGGGGTCAGATTGAGCCAGCCCTGGCGTTCCCAGACAGCCGCAGCCCCAGCAGTGCGCTTGGTCATGTCGTCCAAGCGGGCCTCGGGTAGCCAGAACCGCCAAACCACCTGGTGCTCGTCACCGTCACCGGGAAAGTCCCAGCACAGCGCCGTGACGTCATTGACGCTGGCCAAGTCCAGTCCGCCGTGACAGGCACGACCGGCGAGCTTCAGTTCGTCGACCATTCCGGCCGAGGCGTCCCAATCCTCCAATCGGAGGTACTTGGTCTCCTGCTTGGTTCGGATCCCGAGGTGCAGGCGCAAGAACTTCGCCAGGTCGGCGGGCGAGTCCTTCGCCTTCGCCGCTTCCTTGGCCAGGTATGAGCGAGTGGGCGAGATTCCGAATCCGGGGTTGGCCTTGCGCCACGTCGCCTCGATGAACGGGTCGTCATCCTTGTCCGCAGCCCAGATGACGCCGTAGGTGGTTGAATCGATCAGCGCTCGCCGGGCCAGCTGCTCGATCCGGGTCCGCTTGCGCGCGTAGATCGTGTTCGGCTTGCCGTCGTCCGCGGTTGTGATGACCGCGATCAGCGGCTGGTCACGAGAACCGGTGCCGGTCTCCAGCGTTTCCACCATCTCGGCGGATTTGTGGATGTGCAGCTCGTCAATGACCGCACAGTGGATGTTCGCGCCGTGCTGTGCATCGGCCACCGAAGAGATGGCCTGGAAGTACGACGCCGAAGCTGCATGGACGATCCGCTTGGCGTAGGCCCTCAGGTGCCCCTTGAGTGCCGGCGCCTTATCGCACATCGCTTTGATTGGAGCGAAGACGAAACCGGCTTGGTCGGTCGTTGTCGCCGCAGCGATGACCTCAGCGCCGGGCTCGCCGTCAGCCGCGGTCATGTAGATCGCGATGCCGCCGAGAGTGGTCGACTTACCGTTCTTTCGCGGGATGTCGACGTACAGCTCGCGGATGACCCGCACCCAGCGGCTGATGTCCTCATCGAACCGGACCCAGCCGAACACCGGGGCCAGGATGTAGGCGACTTGCCACGGGTCGGGCTTGAGCGGAGAGCCTGCCCATTTGCCCTTTGTGTGCCGCAGGAGGCCGAAAGACCTCAACACCTTGTCGACCCGTTCAGGGTCGAAGCGGGCACCGGGGCACGTCTCACCCGGCTCTGGCGTCTTGATCGCTGGCGGGCAATCCGGGAGTGGAATGCCGCGAGAGACCAGATACCAAGCCACCTCGCGGCTCAGCTTTAGTCGCTCAAGCTCCGCGGTGGAGGGCAGCTCGAGTTCGTCAGCCGGAGAAGGGGTTTGAGTCCTCCTCGCCATCCGAAGACACCTTCCCAAGGGCCATCTCGGCAGCTGGTGACAGGCCGAATTGGTTCGCGAAGGCCCGTAGCTCTCGACCAGCGTTCCGCGCAATACCAACAGCAGGATGCGGAAGCATGCCCTGCTTAGCGTCGATCGTCAGGCCCTCGGTCTGCACCGTCCGGGTCGCTGTGACGAACACGGCCCACGTCTCGCAGTACGCCGCCAGGTTGGCTCGGTCCTCCTCCTTGAGGAGATCCAGACGAGTCAAGCCAGGGACGATGCGGTCCCACTCGGCAACCGCCTCCGAGGACAACCACTCGGGAGCAGTCGGGGCGATGCGACGGAATGCAGGAGGGGTCTTGACTTTCCGGCCGCCGGAGTCGACACCTTCACTGCGACCGTTCAACAACTGGAGCACGGCTGGCTTCTGCGCGCCCATCAGTCAGCGCTAAGAGGTCGATGCATAACCATGCAAAGACCCCCCTTCAAGAGGTTGAGACTGCGTGAGTGCTCCTCCCGGCGGTCCCATGTTGATCTTGGACCGGTCGGGGGCTATGCCCCAGGGTGCATAGCTATACATCGATCTTGGTCAGCGGCGATTCCAACCACCCGGCTGACGAGCCGCAGTCTGCCGTCGGTCACACGCCGGACAGAGACCGCGACCATGCTTGGGGTCGTTGGGATCCATGCCCTGAGCGACCAACTCGCGACGACTCAACGGGTAGTGATCAGCTACCTTCGCCGGCTGTCGATGACAGAGGACGCAGGTCGGATCGTGAGTCAGAACACCAACTCGAAACCGGCTGACGTGCTGGCCGCTATACCCGCGCTCCGTCTTCGTCCCACGGTCCTGATCAACAGCACGTCGGCAGGTCGCGCACATCCCGATGCCGGAGTGCAGTTGCTTGCATCGTGAGCACCGAGTCGGCGACCGTGTCGCCATCACCCACCACAGTCCGCTTCGAGCGCCTGATCCAACACCCAGTCCACGTCAGCCCGCGCCTGCTCAAGCCACTCACGGTTCGCGGTGGAGTCCTTCGCGACCAGCGCGCGCTTGGCTTCGGCGAGGTGGTCGCGGGCGTCGAGGAGATCCGCAGGGTCGGGCTTGACGGTGGTCACTCGTCGTCGTCCTCGAGTATCAGCGCCTCGGTGCGCTTGGCGAGATACCGAACGAGCCCGAGCCTGTGGTGGATCGGACCGTCGCTGGTCTCGCTGACGTACGTGGTGGCGTCCGCGTCGTCCACGTTGGCGGACGCTGCAACGAGCACCCAGTCGGTGAGGTATGCACCTTCTGCACTGACCGCGACGTACTGACGGATCGCGGCTTCGAGGGCTTCTCGGGTCTCGTCTTCGGTCATCGCGACACCCGCTTAGGGCAGCACGTCGGGCAGCTGGCCAAGCAGTAGGTGGGGTGGCGGCGGCAGCGTGGGGACTGCATGCTCATCGCTAGCCGCAATCCGTGCAACGGCGGAGCGTCGACACGAGCGTGACGCCGCCATCCTTTAACCGGATCACGTCGAATTCCCAAGCCGAAGGGAGCGCGCACTCGTCGCACCACAGACCGACACGGGGCTGACTGAGGTCGAGGATGATCGTCGCCTGTGCCATTGCCGCCTCCACCAGGTGAAGTGTTGCCGCTGCCTGTATGAGCCCGGCCGGCTGCTGGCGTTACCCCTCTGCCACTTCGCGTGGCCCGCCTGGGCGCTAGCGGTGTCCGCTCTCGCGGAGTTGTTCCCGCGCCATCGTCGCTCTTCCCCAGCTAGACGACGCGGAAGTAGTGGGTCACGACGGCTCTAGAGAGGATCGGGGCAGCTCCCCGTCGTGACCTCTGCCCTGCAAAGCCACACCAGTCCCGGAGGACGGTGCGGAGTAAGGCCGTGGCGAGATGAACGAATCATCTCGTCATGGCTCCCCGTCTACAGACCCGGAGTCCACGACGGGAAGTAAGACCGGGACGCTGCCCTCTGACCGGTGCGTCCCGGTTGCCGGCCGGTGTGTTCACGGCGGGCGGTGGAGTCAGAAACCCCACGTTGACAGGGAACCACGTTCGCGCTGGTCAATGCAAGGGGAACGTATTTGAGCGTGTCGTAGTCATCCCTTTGCTGCCACGAATCGTGCATTGAACCGGACCACGGCGAAGTAGAAGTCTGGGCACCCGCGCATCAGGGCGGTCCTCTGCTCCGATCGCAGGCGCTGAAACTCGCTAGCTACCAAGTTAGCGCCGAGGCGACGAGCGGCAGGCAAATCACTCATGCCCCAATCCTCTCCGCTTCCACCGCGCGCTGCGCCCTGATGTCACCGAGCACTTCTCGTAGGTCCCCGAGCCGGAGGAGCTTCCCGCTGCGATAACCCAGCTTCTTGCGATGAATGAGCCCACGGATCCCAGCCTCGGTGACCTTGGTCCCGTAGAAGTCCCCGATCATCTGCGCGGCTTCCCGAACGGTGAACAGCCGATCGTCAGCTTCATTCAGCAGCCACGCCCGCTGCTCGGCCACCACCGTCTCGCCTCCACACACCCGGCACACCACCTCAGCCGCCTCAGGACGGGCGTACAGGTCCGCGCCGCACTCGTGAGCCCGCCCGTACTCATCAGTGTTCACAGCGCGGCAGGGGCCGACGTAAGCGAGATCCGCCGGCCGATCCACCGCGTGCCGGGCCTGCGCGATC
>Ga0210040_10000680_pt1 | contig 55244 bp, 32 predicted proteins | sample CryGeyCG12114_NA_FD_185462 | JGI IMG/M metagenome (GOLD analysis project Ga0210040, IMG submission 185462) | Groundwater microbial communities from aquifer - Crystal Geyser CG19_WC_8/21/14_NA (SPAdes) (version 2) | ecosystem: Environmental > Aquatic > Deep subsurface > Groundwater | place: USA...
ATTCTATTTGCGATTGCAAGTTGGTGAACAGAGAAAGACTAGCTGATGAGACTACCGAAAAACGATAAAAACCCCTTATTATTATTACTAGTTTTTTGTCATATTAATATAAATAATTCCTTATAACCCGGCTTCGTCGGTATACCCTCTTGCTGAGGTTTATTTACATCTTAAATTAATTAGCTGAAATTAACTCTCCACAATTACTATAGCTTGAATTCTTCCTTTGACCAACATTTGGTTCCAAAAGTGAGCATAAGAGCTTACATTGAGGTCTGCTTTCATGAAAATTGTTTTTTCAACTCGTAATAATAATGCCGGGGGACAGAACAGGTCTTTATTTGAATTTTAAATTTAATTTACTCTATGTGTTGCAAACTGCAAATTAGTTAGCTATCATTTTATTCTATAGTTAGTTGGTTAGTCATAGTTATGTGCCCGTGTGTAGTCAATGAATGCATTATAAATATATCCGTTGATTGTTGATTAGTTAGTTGGTAACTAATCGATGAAGTTGGGTACAAGTATCAAAATCTATATATTAGTATTAATATAGAGTGTGCTAAAAGACTTTTCCCGCTGTTAGTACAATATTGTGACCAGCTATTTATAAGTTAGATTGTATACAGGAAACGCTTTTCATTAATTAGGTTTCTTTCTTTCGATTTACATAAAGAATATAGACATGTACTTGTATTGTTATTGTTGGGGAAGGAGGATCGATAAGGAAGAAAGATTACTACTGTGCTTGTCTTCAGCTTCAATAGCATCAAAGTGTATGTATTCTGATCGTCATCATTATTATGACTAACTAACTAACTAACTAACTATAACTACGAAATTAGAATTGGGAGCAAGAAAGTAGCCTTGAGCCAAGCTTATGATGTCTATATGGAGTTATGGAGTCAAAGCTGGGAGTTGTATAATTCTGCTATATCTAGTTGATGTTGGCTCTAGTTGGTTGGTTAGCAATAGCTACCAGAGTGAGTATAGTGATCACAACATGTCTTGTTCTTTAGCGAAATCTGAAGTGGCATCATAATTAATAATATGATTCATAGATAAATCCTTGTCTGTATTCTTCCTCTGTCTATACTATAGCACTGTGAGTTAGTAATTGAGAGATGAGCAACTTGTGTAGTTGGCTAGTTAAGCTGGAGCGGACGCACAATTGCACAGGATTTTGTTACCTCAAGATGGTATTTAGTAGACAATGCTAATATTTGAGATGAATTCAATAAAGGGTTTATTGTTTGCCTGGGATGTTGTGATGAGAATGGCTGGAGGCAAAGTGTTTGTTTGTATAGTACATTGAGACTAATGATAATGATGAGAGTTTTGAAAAGTGTGCTCAGGGAGTGAAATGGAGTTTGTTTTGAGGATCAGGTGACAAAAGGAAATATTGTATGCAAATTATGGGCTTATTTTTAGTCTCCGGTTGTGTTTCCCATCATCTGTACTACGGAGACTGACTATAGCTATAGAACTAAGTAACTGGACTTTTTTTGTAGAATCGTATTTTAGAGATTCGTGTAATTAGTAACTGAAGATAGTTGGGATTTACTGACAGCATAAATTATGAAAGCGATTGAAGATTGCAAAAGTTTTGGAACAAACTTGAATTTTGGCTAGTTACAAAATAACTCGTGTTTTGTCTGGACACAAGTTGACTGAAGTAAGTAATGCAATTTCAACTATTTAAACAGTAGGGATGAGACTATTTTTCAAAGTTGTTGTTTGGCAAGAAATTTTAATTCCGTTCTAAATATTAATCAAAAAGTTTTTGACTGCTCTTTCTTTCAAAGGAGCTAGCTACACAATAAAGAAAGTTTGAGAAGCAATTCAGACAGGCAGGCAGTGAAGAAATATAGGACACGATTACTTCCCTCCTGCCGTTTTATTTGTAAAATTATCTCCATCACAAGTCTCAATAAAACGACAGGGCTATTCAATACAACCTTGCTTAAAATATTTAAGTCTTGACCTTATTTTTTTTACTCACTCCATCCTCAACTAACTACCACATTATACTGCGTCTTTAATTACATGAAACATAAGTATCCATAGCAACAGGTACACTCATGAGTGTGTAAATTTTATCTACTACTTACTTGAGTGATAACTAACTAGCTATATGTAGCTATATGTATGTATACTACCGAACCACAAGTGTAAAACTCCCTGCGCTCTTCTTTTCGTACCCATTAGACAGTTGCCTGGTAAAATGTACGGGTAGCGTACAGAACAATCACTTTAGAAAGGACGGGAAGGACAACAAATATATATACACTTATAGTATCACATTGAAATCATTTCCCATTCTCCCCAGAGACTTTGTGAACTTTGGAGTAGAACACGCAAACCATGGGAGAGCTATGTGGATAGATACTTTCTCTTTTAAAACGATTTCCTTTTATAGGTAAAACCATGGCTGAAAGGAATCCAATCTTTCTCTTATACTAACTAGCTAAATACACAATGATGCATGTGAATGCGCCCTTCTCTCTCAAGTAGAGCCCAGGGACGGCACATTAAGTACACGAGAGGCTAATACTCCAGGAGGACGATTTTTAAGCACTTGGTCCGTGACCAACTGATTATGAAAAGTGCAGAGCATTCACGGTGCTCCAGCGCTGTGACAAACTAAACGACCGAGTTTGAAATGCACGCTACAAAAGTGGAACTTTTATTTGTTTGAGTCACCCACAAGGGTCCCCTTTGACACAACAAGTCAGAGCTCCATTGTGTTCTCACACTACATCATAACATGAGGATGCAAAAGACTCCATGCAGAGAGGAAAAATACAGTCTTCCTCATCCTTCCTGTTGCGAAAACATCTTTTTTCTCCTTAGCTAACTGTAATACAACTACCTACTCTCTACTATCTACTTACTCACTCACTGACTACTCATATAGTACTTGGCTTGCAATCCAACAGTTTTTATTTATCATCTTCTTACTTTCCCCAGTTCCCTTATCTTAAGATATTGCGTCAGACCTGGGAATATATTACACTTTTTTTTACCTCCATGCATCAACTGGGAAGAAAAACAAATCAAAAACTAAACTCACTACTGAACGTATTGTACAAACGTACGTATGTATCACGGAGCAAGTAGTAATACATCAACAAATGACGAGCTCTGTTTGAATTCCATCCACTCCTTGTTCTAATGCTCCTCATGTCATCCATATTTTAGATGGATGCAAACCTAAGGCCACCAACTCAACTTTCTTGTGCACACAACGAGTGCACAGGCACATGAATAGTTCACTCTCCTCCTTTAGTTAGTTCGTTAGTTGGTGAGGTGGGCTCCGCAAGAGAAAGGAATCTGATCCTTGTCATCATACAAGGCACCGAAAAAAGAGTTCACCTCTTTCTTAGTTAGTCTACAACAACATAAGCAAGCATTTTTTTTCTTACTCCTCATCCATCTTGTCTGTTGCTTAACACGAGTCAACTCTTTAATAATATCTATATTTAGGTAGACCATGTGTGTTTTTTTCGTTCACTTCTCAACTCATTCAATTTCCTCTTGCCCACATGTATATATATTTATATATATATACATATTCTTTTTTTACTGGGAGAAAAGGAAGTCAATAAGTAATGATTACTTTCCCTTCCTTTCCCCACTATGAGGTATGATATGGGATTTTACTGACTTGGGGCCACTAGTCCTCCCACAGTGGAATCATCATCATCATCATGATGACTACGACAAAGACTCTAATGATAATGGCGAGTGGGCACAAGCATATTTATCCAGGGCACCAATCCTATCAATCTCGTATAGTAGTTTAGTTACTACACAGAGTAGGCAAACATGCACTACTATGTAGGTGTAATGTATCCACGGAGCAAGAGTTGGAGGGTTCAGTCGTTTCCCCAGTAAAAGTTATTGCGGTCGTAGTTATTGATGGAAGTGGTAGCCGTTAGTTAGTTAGTGTACTACTTTTAGTTAGCTGGTTGGCTTGTGGATTCTTAAGACAAGTTCGTTTGAGCTACTACTAACTAACTAACTAACTAACTAACTAAAGGAATGGGACTGTTGTGTAGAACTAGTTGCAGGCAGGAATATATATGGTATGGGAAGGATAATAGGATGAAGCTATGTTGCCCTCAATCACTGAATTGATTTGACCTCTGACTCTCTGTCCAAACGAGTTTATTTTCTCCTAGTAAACTTTGAGTCTATATTGGGCAGAAAGTCATGCACGTCCCTGGACGCAACCGGTGAAACGAATGTAGACCGTGTTCAGTGCCTGTCATTGTAATTCCATATAAGTGGCCATTCTCCATCCTCCTGGCATTCCTGAAAGAATCCTATTCTATTCAATATTTAATGCCTTCTCGTCCCATCTAACTTCCTTCCTCTTTCTATGGGGTTAAGAGCATCGTCTTAGACGAGAATAAAACGCAGCGTGTTAGTTACCAAATGTGAGGTCTTATGGGGACTCATGATGAGACCAATATATCATAAAACACAGAGTTTTTTTTTGAGTCAGTGCAAGTATTTTTACTATTTTCTTACCAGTGCCAACTATAATACTACCTTACTACATTACATAGGGTAGTCCTAGGCTACAGTTTCCCCCTTAATGATGTAGGATAGGAAAGTATGACGATGGCAATGTATTTTATGCCCTGCATTTCTTCTGAGTCTTTTTTGTGGAGGAAATGTAAGATATTTATTACACGGGATGAAAAAAATCTTCCAGATATATATTAATTTTTAAAAGACATTAAGGTCTTTATTGAGTCAGGAGCCACAAGTGTACTGGATGGATTATGAGGTTAAAAATCCGCACGGAATCACATATGAAGAGTTTTTGGATGGCTCCCAGTGTGTTATGGTACCAGAGAACGATAATGAAAGCAAGTTGAGGATGCTTTCACTCATGGTGGGTCCTAAATTCCTCGTAACCATTGTATAGTTATATGGGTAGAGAAAGTATTAGTAGCCGACTGAAATTTAGGGGGAGCACATTGTTGTTTATTGTGACCTGGGGCTATAATGACACTGCTCAAGAATATTAAAAACAGTTTAATATCCATAAGTTTGTGTGTGCTCACAATTTAGTTGGTGATCATCTTTTAATCTCTCCATTAACTATGTTAGCTACTACTTGGAACTGAAGCAGAAGGGAATGGAGAGAAGATGAGTGGCAAGCTTTAGTTCATGTTTCACGCAGTTAATTCAACAAAGCGAAAAGTTTTTGTTCTCACTAGTAAGTTGGCTATAGCGGTCCTGTTCCACCTTTTTCTTGAGTAGGGAGCTCTGGCCACAGCTGCATGTTTAAGTAATGGTCTTTTTCATTTAATCCAGATAAATGAGAGAATTGTCAAGAGATCTCACAACATTTGGAGGGCTACTATTATATAGTATTATAGTTTAATGCTTAGTCTAGCACTCCCGTTTCTTCAAAAATCTGTTCTTCACCATACTGGTTTGGTGCATTTTTAAGTGTCCACCTATTTTTTATGCTACGTTGATATCCACCATTGTTTTCCAAGCTGGTTTCATAGATGAAATGTTTGTAGTTCTTTGAAAGGTAGTTTTAACATCTGTTTGTGACTTGTGAGGATATCCTTTTCTGGAAGAACTTGGCTATTCTAGTTTTAGACAACAACAATGGATAGGTTTATGGTTTCTTCAAAAATCAGTCAACTCAATTTTGACAACAACTTGGGCTTGCGTTTACATTTTTAAATCTTTTGACCGATCAATAAGATTGCTTTGTGCGCAATGCATCAATATATATGACAAATAATGTATAAAATCTAATCTGAAGATAAAGTATGTAACCAACACTGTCCAAGAGTTAAATTCAGTCAGTGTATAATATAATGCGCAAGTATTCGTGAACAAGCTTTTATTCAGGTGGCCACTTTTAATCGTCAACTAGAAAGTGACAGCCAGTGGTTTACCATGTCTCTTCGTTGACACCATCCTATTTATGTCACCTAATAGTTTATAACGCCACTAACTGCTCATGTCGTGTACATGTGTACACCAGCCCATGCATTTATTTAGTTATTCGCCCCTTTACCAATAATGCTCCATGTATATGGGCTCCAGGAATACAAATGGCTTACAGTCTTACATACAGTTGAAAAGTAAGCAAGTAAGAGATTTGGTTACCGTAAATCTGGTAATAAAACTGCAGCCTAAATTATAACTTCATAGAAGATATAACTTGATACACCATAATGTTATGAACCACATGATATGATAGACATATCATTAAACAAAAATTAAAGTGTTAGCTACAAATAAACAATCGCTGGTTGGAAGGATTTTTGATAAAAAATAATTGGTCTCTAAGGAAAAATAACCCTGATTGATTTTTGATGATCTACAAAAATCATCATAGCTCCAAGCTAAATCATAACTTCACCTTATATTGCTCCTCCAGGTTAAGAGGTCAACGAAATAATATAACAGCAGATGTTATACCGGATTTACGGTAGTTAGTTAGTTTAGGTGAGCAAGTTTGACATAAGTTTCAGTTGAAAACTGACTGCCCGCCTGCCTGCCTACCTGCTCAGAGTAGATATGAGAGGAAAAGTTTTCGGAATTGTTTTCAAAGTAGACCAACAGAAGTAGTAGTCTGGGAATCCAACTGGCGTCACACTAATTTGATTGCAAACCTGTGTTGAAATAGTCATGCATCATTCTTAAAAACTTAGTTAGCTCTCTCCACGATAGTTAATTACATAGAGCTAAATTACTTCATCAATTAACTCAAGTTAGTGATTAAAATTTGACTACCAGTGTAGGGAACCTTTTGCCTCCCCCCATACAAATCCATATGCATGAGCAGATAGTAGTTTGGAGGCGAACAAAAGTTACCTCCAAGTGCAAACAAGGTTCGTAAAAAAGAAACTACAAACTAACACTACTGGTAACCAACTATCCCAGACCACAAAGTGTATGGCACAATAGACTGCAAAGCGGTGGGAGTAAAGAATCAGATTTTCGGTCCAACCGGTAATGAAAACAGATGGGAAAATGATGGACAGACAGAACTGAAAGCTGAACCAAATAATGAAAGGTATGCCTTAGAAAAAAGGCATTCACATTATATGTACATAGGGAGTTAGATAGATGGATACTGACTTAACCAACTGACTGGCTCAGCTACACAAGAGATAGATAGGGGTCCTAAAGTTTGCACCTGACTTTCCATCAGGTAGCACTACATGTACTACTACCCGGAGTGCCCACATTGTACATAAGTACATACTACAACATGTATTTGTGTGTGCGCCTTTGAAGCTTCAATGTACACCCAAGAGAAACTCCATGTAAAAGTGCGTCAGGTGCTGTCTTTCTCCTCTCTGTAGATAGGTACTTTTTTTGCTGGCGCTGCTGGACATCAGCACAAACAAATGGTCTGTCTAAATATGCAAGACTCCCCATACATATAGAATGCAATATTTGTAAAACAGATACACTAGCAGTAAAAGCTCCATGTGTAGCAGTCAGTAGTATGTATCTCACTAATGGGTATGTGCATGCCATATTGATTTCTGTGGACGATCAAATTCCCAGCGTATGCAGTAGCTACATATATATTCGTACAATGGGATTTGGCCGGGTATTGTTTTGGGAATGGGTCACTTGGTTGGAAAGTTGCATGCTAGGACGATAGAAAGTAACTGGTATATCTTATTAGGAAATTTTCGAGCAATAACGGAGTTGGTTCTCAAGTATTATTGATGAGTTGTAGGTCAGTTTTTTTGTTATTTGTAATTCATGGCTGAAATGACATTTCATTGGTGCATGAGATTCTGGTTGAAATTGAGTGGAGTATTCTAAAGGGATAGTATGCATGGAGAAAGTTTAATTTTGCGTGAGGGTTTAAAGCTAATTTTCTGATATAATAAAACAAGTGAACACACTATTAATCAGCGGGCTGAAAATTTGCAATTGCTTCATAACGTGCTTTCAAATGAGTTCTAGTGTACGTATATAATTAGTAGATTTTTTGCCTGCTCGCGTTCATAGTGTCTGCGATTTTGTGTGATTAGAGGGGCATAGTTGATAAAGACCTAAATTAGTTTCACTGTTGCTTACAGTTTTTGTTGAACAGGGGGCTGTAATATTAATTATATAGTGATTTAGATCGTCTTTTAGTTTTGTAGGCAATCTCACAGATGGAATTACGTGCATTGAGTCTTCCAGTTGGCATTATTTTTCCAAATTGTTGTGCAATGGGAAGTTAGTTATTTGCTAGCGTTAAAAATTTCAGTCCACTTTGTAATTAGTTGTGATCACAGGTTGAGTAAAAACAGTCTTTGAATTCTTTTAATTGCGTTTTATTGTTCACTTAAATTAGGAAACTGACTGGTGCGATGAAGTAAATTATGTTTTCCTCACTTGTTTTGGCTTTCTGAACGCTCACAATTGAGGAAAGTAGTAAAAGTTTATTTAATTTATTGGAATTAATTGAGTCCTTTTTGTATTGCGTGCGTGGTGTGCCACACTTTTTGTAAAATTGTTTTCATTTCCTTTTGTGGTTTCTAGGAACATTCAGTGCATTAGCAGTTCACATTTAGCTCATGCAATACTAATGACAGGCATGTGAGTGATTTATTGCAAATTGTTATCAATAAATTACGACTGTTGATAGCACTATGCTGCTCTTAATAATAACTAGAGTAGCTCCTGATTTTTTAATGAACCATTTGTGAACCATGCCATTGACTTGGGAAAGGAAGCCCCAAAACAACAAATTTAAAAGGAAACTTTCCCTCCAGAAATATAAACTCCCATTACAAGTCTGGTAGAAAACAAACTAGACTATGTGAAAGGATATTTTCCCTTCCAGTCAAAAAATGAACTTGATCAAAGAACACAAAACCGTATTAGTTTTATTTTTGTCAATATTTGCAATGATTCATGAACTATCTTGTTTGGAAAACTCTTGAAAATAAGTATGAAAGCCTCATATTGGTCATCTGTACATGATATGCCCTTTAAGGAGCCCGCTGGGATTCATTCGGAGAGTCTATACTTTGCTACTGCATACTAGATAGTAATACAGAAAAAAACATTCTCAGATTGAATATCGTTGCAAATAGTAGACTAAATGTTTCCTTTCATTAAGTCTCTAATGCCCTATCTCTATTAAAAACGTCTTGTGAATACACTATAGTTCATCTAATACTCCTCGTACTCACCGACTGACTTTGTTTGCTCCTTTAAACACACATAACAAGTTTACGTTTTATACATGGCTCCTATGGATTAGACACGAACTGTATCTGTGCTCACAACATAGAGCTGACAAGTAGCCCTTATGCGTTGAACTTCCTTTGGAAAAGCACATGATTATGGTCAAGATTTAGATACGTTGGGAACGATTTATACTCCCGTGAGTAGAAAAGAAGATTTCCGGGCGCAAGCACTCGCTTTTGAGTACTCAACTGTCTCCCTTGCTCCATGAATGCATGCATGATTTTGGATTGAAAGGTAGATAAATACTTTATTTGCCATGAGAAAAAGATACCGTTTTTTTACTCGCAGATAAAAGTAGTAATCTTCTTTGGTGTGATCTACTTTTTTATCATCTCGTATTTAGGGGGAAGGAAGAAAGTACTAGCATGATGATGATGTCTCTGCGTTATCTGTTGCAGAAATGTGGCCAACGAGAAAGTATTTTGTGTGTACCTTTCCCTATCGATTTCAATTGAATTGCTTTTCTGTGGAAAAGTATAATAATGGCACGAGCCCGTTGCCTCTCTTATGTCTGTGTATGTGAGCTTAAGTCTACACACACACAATCATATAGGAGATTCCTCGTGATTCCTTATGTAGTATCTAACGTTCTCTCAAGTCAGTTGTTCGTAGTAGCGACTCATCGTTCTTTGTACACCCGTTTTGGGTGAGTTTTTTTTTCTTTCACTCTTGCCGCCCTTCCTTGTATACACAGACTCAGGCACACACAGCTCACACAGTAGATGAATGAAAGAACGGAGAAATAATAAAAAATGATGAAGAGCTGACTGGGTCGAAAAAAGAAGCTCTTAACGCTTTTCTCAGATTGCCATTGTAGGTCGTAAATGCTACGTTTTATTCTTTTCAATCATGAATGATGAGGGATGTATGTGCGTCTATTGAGGACAAGACGGCATTAAGTGTACATCTCAAGAGTCAGATCTAGAATTTTTCACTCATTGCTCATTGTGCACTGTGACTCACCTTGGTAGAGTAGGTAACTTTGCTTTAGAATTGCACATGTGAACCCATTTCGTCATACGTTTTCACTACCGTGAGAACCGTTTGGCATGTATACTGGGTATACATCGCGTATTTTTTGTGTACGTAGCCCAGTTGGGCTTCCATGCTGGCACAATGAGTGCATAATAATGCTAGGGAAAGGAGAAAATAACTTTTTTCTTGTTCATATGGTAAGTATGGACACCATATAGTGTCATAAAAATCTCTGTATATGATCAGTTTTGACTGCAGACTGAAGAATTTTATTGAATGTTTTTGATTTGAAAAGGAATTCAACTTGCCAGTACACTAACTACTGCACTATATACAAAATTATTAAATTAATGTGTGCTGCAGTGTCACTCTCCTGCTATGCTGTATCATCATGAGCTAACCAAAGGCTGTGGAGCAATATGAGTTCTTGTAGAATTACAAAAAGAAAAGTTCCATACGGTAACAAACGGATCTAATAGAAGTGAAGATGACGTGACTCGATTTATTCTCCATTTTACACATGTGCTTATTGTTCGTTAATGCAGTCTGAACTGAGACGAAGATTTTTCCTTTTGGTTTCTCCCAACTCTCATGTACAAAAAAAAAGAAGTGAAGAGAAAAATCGTTCGTTTGAGAACACAAAGTGTTTTGAGGTCTTATGGCTTATGACATGTGTGTGAGCACTTTGGTTGGAAATTTGTTAGACACTCACTCCAACTACAGTATAGCATAACATATGTTTTCTTATTTTTTCTGATAAAAAAGGAGAGAGTAAAATGTTTTTTCCACGTTTCTTGAACGTCAATATAGCAGACAACATACATACCTGATGTAGAAAGAAGGAATTGCTTTACATGTAAGCAGTGTTCTTCATTTTGTGTGCACCAAAAAACAGTATAAACTTGTATAAGTGGAAATATTTGGTCTTTGCTTTTTCCTCTCATCTCCAAGTTTGAGCACGTTGTCCCATCTCAATAGAATTTTAACCATTGGGCTCTTATAGAGCAGTGTTTATCACTAGGCCGTTGTGCGGTACCCTGTAAATAAAGATGGCTTATCTTCTTGTCATAAGTCAGGCTGGGAAATAAATGTGCAGGACTTGCACTACAATTGCTATAAGTAAGATTCATACAAATGTGTATGTAGTCTCAATTAGTCATTTTTTCATGTCATTTACTGCCTACGTCCATATGTAGTATTTGCTCACTGAAACAGTGTATTAGGACTTGTGACAATTACAGGCCAATTACGTATTAATTGTAGTTCATACCTGAGCATTTTGTGCTGATTTTAAGAAATGTGCTAGAAACTCATGTTAGTTTGTTTTTGCTTCCAGATTTAAGGGAGTCTAGTGGTGGGAACTTTGCGGCAGCTTTCATATATGAAGTGGATAAATATGAGTTCACCGACGCCCTCAGTGGACTCCTTATCGGGAGCACCAACTCTGGGCTCTTTTGTAGATCAGAATGACTTGGGATTGGGCTTAGACATGCAGAATGGATGTCACGGGTCCAGCTCAAGTTCCAGCACTTGTAGTTCCATCGTGTTCCCTCACCTGAGCATCCCCAATACGTTCAGCAGTGGTGCCAATACCAATGGTTTCTGTAATGGCCTCAGTGGTGGAGTTCATAATAACAAGACGGAATTTAATGGCCTTCCCTCGCCCACAGGAACCGGCCCCATCAAATGTGGACTTTGTCATGAAACATTCACTCGTCCAAAAGTTCTCCCATGTCTTCACACTTTTTGCCAGGACTGTTTGGAGAAGTCCCAAGATACTCCAGATCGTCTCGTGTGTCCAAGTTGTCGCCAAGAGTGTCCATTGACAGCACAAGTAAGAATTTTTATAGCGCATGACTTCCGTTTCTTCTATTGCTCACTCAGCCGACCAAATAAATATTATTATCATTTGTTTTCTTCTGCAAAGAAAATACATATCTTTAGTCTCTAACCTAGATACCTCCAATTTACTCACTATTACTTGAGTAGATGATTTTTTTTGTACTGCTATTGCCATCTTTGTGTTTGAGCTTTGACGTTTTTTTTTGCACTTTGGGCTCAATTAATTGATTAGGTGTGTAATCATTGATCGCATGATGTGGACTCAATTGGTTTCCCATTAGGGCATTAATTAGGTAACACCAGCTCATGGGAAGCATCATTCAATATTTTTACGAGCGAGCTTTTTGCACCATGTTGCAACAGACTCCTCAGCATGCAGTATAAATTAGTGTATAGCAGACAAAGGTGTAACTCATTTGATAGGATCTTTCTGTTCGTGTGCAATAATTTTTTTCCGCCCCCTCCCTCATAAATAAGAAGCTTCTGTGCTCTCTCTTTCTCTCTCTCTTTTATACGCAAAATGTGCTAGTGTGCTAGAGTCTAGGAACTTGAGCAAGCAAAAGTGTATAGTGTGTAACTCATAGACCATAGTTTTTCTCACCATACCATTATGCACTTACTCACGTAGTAATACAGTAATAAGTTTTTTCTCCATCCTCATATCCGTTCCATTTTTTATTTATTGACTTATCCACCCGCAAGTATGACACTATATGGAGGAGAAGGCGAGTTTATCGAATTGCGTAGCATGTCTTCATGTCACGCCATGCCACAGCACTTCCTTTTCCATGTGGATGAGTGAATTTCCTTCTTAGGGTTATTTTTTTCAACCAAGGAAGAGAAAGGAAAGGGTGTCGTGCAAGTAGTAAGCACTTACTTATACTTGTTGAAGATGTTGGTTGTTACCAGCACACAATATTTTATATTTTCTAGTTTTCTCTCCACTCACTCTCTTTTTCTTTCTATTTCTTCCCGGTAATACCAGAACCAAGGCTGGTGTCATATTTGACATAAAAAAGAGGTAGCATGGAAGTTTAATCTGACGCATTTTGCTTCTTCATCGTACATGCATTTATCTTAGTATGTTGCTGGGAAATGTGTGCATGCACAGATATATCTTGTGACTTTTGGCTCAACAAAAATGGGCAGCCGACGAGGATGAAAATATATCATGTTGATGGAGAGACCCTTGTATGTATTTATTCTCCACTAATATATGTTCTGTGGCAAGGGGTGTATATAAATATTGACACTTTTTATGCACCGTAGTTTCATGATAGGCCACAAAATTCAAAGTTAAACTAATAAATCTTTGAACAAGTTTTTATAGGACTTTATTGTGCCAACAAGGAAAGTGTCCATATTTTTAGAGCAAAGTTTTGTGACTTTCTTCAAATCAAAGTAGCAGGGAGAGTTTTTAGTTGGTAGAAGTAATAGCTTTCACAGTGACATTTAGAAACTCCCTCAGCATTGTGTTCAAATAGTATAGTACAATAATTTTCATTTTTATAGTCCCCTGTCACTGCATGCAGCTGGAAATAATTGATTGATCTGTAGATCCTAATAAATATTATTTATGTGTTTTTTTTTGTTTGGAAAATTTGACAGGAACATCACTTTGTTGTATGGTAGTTTCATTTATCTGCATACATGTATTGAGCAGATGACGTTGTGTACAACACCACACAAGGTATTGTTCTATATGAAAAAAATATTTAAATTTGCCCACGGCCGCTCTACTTCATCCATGGATGCGTAAAATATCCTCTCTCATTTCCATCTTTCCTCACGTTCTCTCTGTGCTGGGTTATAAATCCTTAAACATAAAGCACGTTTCACGTATAAACCATAGGACACTGCATGTCGACATGTTGGATTATTGAATGCAACTTGTACAGAGAACTTGGGACTTATGTTAATTCATTAGTTTGTTTATTCTAAACTAGCTGCATTTTGGATCATATACGATGACTGTATAACTTGAAATATACAAAGCATTTATAAAAAAATCTGGACCTATTTCGAAAGAATCAATATTCTCTATTCTTGGAAAGCTAATGCTGTGGACGCAAGTAAAAAAATTTCATCTCTCCAAACACTGGTATGGGTATTAAATGCATGTGACTGCTACTATAGGTGTTATCATTTGAGCATTATCTTGGCTTTCGGCCCTTGCATTAGATTCCGATTGCACAGTTAATGAGCAGTAAATTGTTGGCCGATGTCAATGCAGATGTAGAAAGTGGGTTCAAGATTTGAAATCCGTATGCAGGTCGTACAGTGCTGGTTACCAGACCACTAGTGCTCTCATGCTATGCATGCAGATAGTAAGTAGAGTATATGAGGACACTCATGGATTGTATAAAGCTGACTGACTGAGATTCACTCTCACCGAATTGATATGCATGGTGTAGAGGGTGAGCACAAAACCCTTATTGCTCACTTCCAGAATAAATAAAGTTCCCAGATCTCGGATTTTCTTTTGTTTTCAGCTGGAGAGCACTTGAATACGATTTTTGTAGTTTCCGTACGACGTGTTGCGGTTCCCTTTCTCATCTACTTACAGCACTCTCAGTTTATTATGGGCTTTTAGCAATATACTCTGTGGGAACTGTGAAGGCACACTGGCACACACAATAAATTTGAAATTCCCAGGGCATATTTCTGGTCATAAACTTTAGCTGGGGATCCAACTGGCAAACACTACATCTTTATTTCCTTTAGCTTTTACCAAATTAGGAAAAACAATGAACTGTCGATCTGGATGGTAGCAATTTATCAGTGGATATCCAGCCAATTGCCATGGGTCTCATTAGGGCAGCTACAACCATGCAGTCCATGTGTGTGTGTATATGCACAGGGTTGAATTGAAATGAATGGCTTATATGATTGGATGTGAGCCGAAACACTGGATCCAATATAATCCGATTCCAAGCGACAGTCCCATAATTTTTGTTGCATACAAAATCAGTCCACTAAAACTTGATCTCATCTCAAAAATAGCCTCCAGAGGTGAACTAAAACCCTGAGTGAAGAATCAGAATAAGAAATATATCTTTATATTGCATTTTATAGTTTTACAAAACGTCGTTGAATTCAATCATAAAGATGGTGGTACAAAAACAAAATGTTGCTATGAATTGGTCAAAGCTACATCCTTCATGGATTTTGATAATGGATTTGCTTGATGCTCTTTGCAAGAAGATTATATCAAACCTAAATAATTTTATTGGGTTAAATATTTAACGGTATCAACAATATGAAGATCCATGAAGCGTTGCTAAAACCTATTCTTTTTTTAAAAGATCTATATTATCAATTTCTTCTGTGGTCAATCCCAATAATAACAACAATTCTAAACATTGTCAGTTAGCATCAAAAAGTAACATGCGCCTTCAGTTCTGAACTGAACAGCTGTTCGATACATTCCTCTGCTCCCAATGTGCCTTCCCTTGCGTGGTGTCTACTGTTCTGATACCCAACTCTTATATTGTGATCTGTGTCAGGGGGTAGCGGGATTATTGGCTGACTTCGGAGCGAGCAACCTTATTGAAGTGACCGAGAATAATAACAACAACGGTGAGCAGCTGGCTGCCATAAACGGTAGCCCTGGGTGCACCGGATGTAAATCGAAATTATCGACCGCCGTGGCCCGATGCTTCGACTGTTCAAATGACTTATGTTCCAACTGTGTCATGGCTCATCAGTTCATGCATTGCTTTGAAGGTCATCGTGTCATTGACACGATCTTGGAGGTACTTGAATACATTGAACTAATGAAGATTTTCCCTCCTTCTTGCCCCTTCTCCCCATCTGTTGTACAAAAACACTGCATATTTCTCATAAGGAGCTCAATAAGTTGGGGAAATTAACTATAACAAGGCCCTGCTTATTTCCCCGCTCACAATATAATTAGTTAGTTGTTATTTTTAAACTAGTTCTTTCCTCAAGAATTATACAAGTAAAGCCTGCATCTGAAATATACGTCTTTCTTCCTTGCAATGGGAATGGAACTTTTGTCCTTTTGAACTTCTCTCCCTCTCTCTCTCTCGCTCTCTCTTACAGTGCAATTCTCTCTTTCATCCTCTCAAATTAGTTGTTTTCTATAGGACTCACCTCAAAGCAACAAGAGGGCTTTAAGCCAACCACGTGTACTCTTTTCTTTAATTTCCAAATGTGTTTCTTCCCCTCTAACTCCCTCCTTTCCCCAATTTCTTTCTCTTTGAGTCCTAAACTCAGTTTCCGGCACTTTGGTTGGTGGCTGCTTCACTCACAACGGAAATTCGGCTCTTAGGTTTCCTTTACTCACTCACTCACTAGTTTTGAGCAGTCCTTTTTTCCAGGTTAGTTATGTAGTTAGTTAGTTTCTCTTCTTGATTTACCGTCTCATTCTCCGTCATATTGTACATATTTTTTTAGTGAGGAGTTTATATCTCCGGCAATTAAACATTTTGTTGCTCAAACTTGAGTTGGTGGGATTTGGTGTGGTAAAGGTGGCTATACAATTCGGTATTTTCAACTTTCCTGTAAATCCGTTTCTGTATTATAGTTAGTCAAATATAGTTAGTTTGAGTGAGAGTCATTGCATGCTGGTTGCCACGAGATAGTAGCAAAAATCATAATAGTGGAGCATGTATGGATTTGCATTATAATGAACAGTATCGTGTTGCTTCAGTGACTTCTATTGTCAATTAAGGCGTGCTCGCTCTTCCAGCCAGCAGAGTTAGGTTTCCCTATGCATTTTTTTTTGTGGGAGGTTTCCTAACTATCTAGATAAATAGTTCTATCTAATGGTCATCTTATTGTAGCAAGCAAATCAGTCATATATACTCTTGGCCCGGTAATGCTTCTTTTTTTTAGAACTCACTATATTGTGTGTCTTTGCTTTCATCTATCGCTCACAATGTGGTCCGTTGTCATTTCTTAGAAGTAATGATAATCCCTTTATTAGGAACCTTTGGAAGGTTCTACTAGTTTGCTTACGCTTTGCATTGTGTGCATTGCGGAACCACTGTAGACAAGTAATTTTCCTATTATTAGGACTGACTGTGAAAGTAACCTAATACTATGTGATACTTATGCTTCCAAGTTTTTTCTTTGTTTACTTAATAACTTGTACAATTTGTACTTTCTTTTGTGCTTTCTCTGTCCTACATAGAATTATTTGATATCATTACTCCTGCTGCTGTGCAAAAAAAAAACTTTCTAACTGCTTTTTCTATTTCAAGCGCAACCAGTCGACTAAAATCCTGTGGGTTGTCTACTTATAGTTAGCTATAGTGAGTTTGTTTCCTTTGTTGTTTCTATAATTTGTTTACTTGTAAAATCCTGCATGAGTCCTCTTTATATCCTTATTTTTCATCTCAATGATGTAAATATGGTGGTGAGGTAGAAATATATTTGCTTACCATTCCCATTCCTTTATTGCATGTAGTATCTTTGTGTACAAGGATTAGTTATTTATTTCCTTCACTGTATTTGATTTGTTATTCAAAGTTCACCACTGTATTCGTAATCCATGGTAGTAGCTATCATTTTACAAAAGTCTGATTGAATTTGTTTGTTTGCTTGCAGAACGGGAAAGAGCATATTGGGATGGTTGGGTTGGAGAAACAGGTGGTATGCACTCAACACAAGGGTGAAGTGCTCCAGTTTTACTGCCGAACATGTGCGATCCCAGCTTGCCCTGAATGCATTGCTACAGAGCATCCTAAATCCATGCACGAGTGTGAGTTGCTGTCAGAGTGCGAATCCAAATATGTGAAACATCTCTCACAGTACATTCATGATGTAAGTTGTAGTATATAGTTGTTGGTCCTATTGTTTTCACTCCATAGATAGACTGATAGGGAGCGCTTATGAAAGATTCTATTTTAGAAGACGGCATAATAATAATTTTTTTTTGTCGCTTCCTTTAGTGTCTCAGAGCTCCCTGTTGTATTATGTATACCTTGTGAGTGACTAGTTGGCACTCAGCAAGGAATGTTACTTTTCTTGCCTTAGCACTTTTGTCTTGTTTTCAGTTGGCCTGTCTTCCATTTGTAAGTAAAAGTTGACTTTCTCCTGGCTCTTGAGATGAGAGGTAGCAATAGCATGTACTGTGCACAGTCACAGATTTGTAGCCTTTTCGTCCCCTTCACCTACAAATGTAGTACATATTACGCAAAAAAGATTACCCGTATCTAATATATGTCAGCATGGTTCTTGTTCAGAGTGGGGGAAAGACAAGAACTGTGTATAGGGACAGGAGAGTAATCTTATTAATTCCATTTTGAAATAGAAACTAGGTTGTTTCATATATATGACGTTGTAGTGTAGGTAGTTAAGATTGTCAGCTTACAGTTTGTATGTTTTTTATTTGACCATGTGTGAGGAAATCGTTCCAGTTATGTGAAATCAACTTTTTTGTCTGCTCCGCACAGTCCATATGGGGAAACGAGGAAATGAGCTTACACAGTCATGCTAATAGCTTCTTTTTAATATTTCATACAGTTCCGGATGAAAGCCCTGGATCTTCATGATGTTCTCAAATCTTTTGAAACGGCTTCATCTCGTCTTCAGTCTCAGTATATGAAGGCTCAGAACGAGGTGAGTTATATGGATTATTCATTTCCTACATGGGAGTATAGTAAGTCAGTCCATGTTGAGCTTAAGTAAAGCAACTGTCTGAGAGTATCGTAGGTAATAGTAATAACCTAAAGAAGCTAACTTACGTGCCTTTTTACGTAAAGATGGTCTTGATGATTCCATAAATCCAATAGAATTGTAGTTGTAATAATTTTTCATCTCAATTCTATGATTTTTTTTGCTGTTTCCTACAATATAAGCATTCAGGAGTAGATTTTTTATTTTTATTTTTGTGGGTTTCCTTGAAAAGTGTACATATATCTCAGGAAGTTGGTTAGAAAGTCCGTAAGTAAGAAACTGTATTAGTTAAGTTTACGTAGTTGAATGAGTTGGGTAAGAATTTTCCAGAGTCAGCGATCCCTGAGACAGAGTACCGCACAACTTACTATCTTTTAGAGATTTCTTTGAAAAGAAAACAGGTTTGATTTTACAGTTGAATAACTGATGAGAGAGTTAACTGGAATGTGTAGTTGGCTGCACTGCGTCGTACACGTGTTGAAGTGCAACCTTTTCCCTCTATTCTTAAATGCTGTTTTTTCAATTTAGGTCACTGATGCTTTTGCATTCTACCGGAATTTGTTAGACGAGAGGAAAAATGAGCTGATGAAAGAGTTGGAAAATCTGTACAGCACACGTCAGGTAATGTTAACGCACAATATAAATTATGTGTGCATATGACTTTCTCTTTATGCTGGTCCTGTGAACTGTTGCGATACAACATGGAGATTGTGCCCACGTTACACATTTTGTTCCCATTTTAAATGGCAATGTCATGATAAGCTGTATGTTATGTATTAACTTTGGTTTTGAAAATCTTTTTAACAAGCCTAGTATGAACCCTTCAAGAGCATGAACTGGCCTTAGAAAATGGAACATGTTAATTTTCTTTTCAAATTCATAGTTTGTGAACCTTTTATAAATCATATTGAATAGAGCAAAACTATGGGAACGAAAACATGTAGCCTTCATTAAGATGAATTTCAATGCATGCCCGGTAGTAAATAGCATATCGCTAGGATTGCTGTTCATATCAATTTCATTTTTTATAGAAAGGGGACCCAGACTACAAGTCAAGTTATTCCTGTCCTTATCTTGTGCGTTCCAGCCAATTTTTAATATACACATTTCCCCTGCTCCTTGTCTTTTTCATTTTAGACAGTTTAGCATTACAAAGGATCTAAAGAGAATCTTTATGCGTGAATAAATTCTCTTCTCCAAGGCGTTTAGATTACACTCCATTTTCTACGTGCTAAAAAAGACAGTTAATGGCAATAATAAAATTGCCCAGCATTTTATGCAATTCTGGTCCGTTTTTCCTTTTTTTTTGTTTCTTATGACGAAGAGAAAAATTGAACATTCTTATATCTCAAAAATGCTCATCCCTACTTCTTTGCTGGCAGATAACTAGTCATATATTTTGTATGCACATTTGTTCTGAAAGCCCCCTTCCCTGGTAGGACCCGGTATTCTTTTTTACTGCTTAGCTAGTGTCAAGTGTTTAATCACCGCTGCTATTCATTGTCTTTATAGGTAACCTTGTCTGTGGTCACTCAACGTGTTCAAGAGACATTGGATCGAATGTATCAAACTGTTGAGTTTGGCGATCGTCTTCTCCGTCACGCTTCCCCACCGCAGATACTTGTTTTCAAGAAGCTTCTTGAGACTCGGTTACAGGCTCTTTTGGCTGCCGTGCCGGAACCCACACTTGCCATGGCTGCTGCTGCAGCAGGAGATCTAGAGTTTGTTGCAAATTACTCTGCAATGCAGGTTCGACCAAATTCCATGACACATGTAATCTACTACTGACTGACTGTAGCCAACAACAGCTTGCATGAATAAAATTAGACGGAAAGAATGAAGGGCAGACTGAATGCATTCAATCGAGTAGAATTTTAGTGACTTCTATGTATGTATATGTTTTCTCATTCGTAATGAGCTTCGCTTTCTACTCATGACTTTTTAAATCAGTCCAGTCAAATGTAGATATGCTCAATAAGAGGTTTGGTTAATTTTTTCACATTTCATTGTTGTCATAAATGCTCAGTCACAGTAGACTAGTATAGCCAACGTTAGAAGAGCTAAGATGAGTAAAGACTCATTTCCAGAGTTTATATTTTGCGATGCCATTTAAAAGTTTTTGTCCTGGTATTTCAACCTTTAGAAAGCTTCGTGTAGCATTGTCTGTGTAATGCATTAGACAAACAGCTACTTACTCGGTTTGGGATAATGAATTTATGGAGCCAAGTGTTTGATTATTAGTGAATCATGTTTGCTGAAAACATTAAAAAAGGGGAATTTGGATTAATAGGCTGCCGTTAGGAACACATTGGGCTACATTCGGGCTGGAGTTGGACCGGAAACAATATCAGGCGGAAAACAGCCTCCAGCTCCTATTGCACGTCCAGCCCCCCCACACATTAATGGTTATCATGGGAGTGGAAATGGAATGAACTCATTGTCCAGCTCTTTGAGCAATGGTTCCAGCAGTTCCGGTGGCTCCACTAATGGTGGTCACAATGTGTTGGACTCATCATTGTTGACCAAGCGACTGGTGAGCAATGGAACTCCCACACCTTACAATCAACTAGATCTGGGTGGATTGAGTGCTTACGAGAAATGGTCGAATGGCTCGGAAGCATGTTCCCAAAATGGTAAGTGCTCCCATTTATATGGATCTTACAGTAGTTTTCACTAAAAAAACCAAAGCTCTCGATGTGGTGATTGTTAGATTCCAGTCATGCTAAACTGGTTGGGATGGGGATGAAGATCTTGATACCTTTTCTGTATCATGTAATAAATAGGCTCGTTCTCCGTCTCGATATGCAGTTTAGCTACTGCAGAGAGAGAGAGAGAGAGAGAGAGAGAGATAGTGAATTTATACTTGGCCAGGCACACTGGTAACTAACTATATTAGGGAAAGTCCAGTGGGCTGACATGTTCGAGCTAAATAGGAGAATCCATTACGGATGGCCATTCTGTCAGTCAATAATGGCATGGTGAGCGTATTAAGCTAATGCGTGAACCATTCTTCTTTCAAGTTGACGCAATTTTGGCTGACAATTGGTTCTCACTCTCTGTCTCCCCTGACCCAACGAGTGGAAACTTTTTTCATCATGTGTTTTTATATGCTGTAGAGTTTTCATCTATTTTTCTTTGCTCCTTCCCACAGGGAACAAAGAATTTCCATCGAATGGAGTCACTGACTTTTTATCCTCACCGACTTCCCTTCAAAACAACGACCCACTTTTGGAGCTCACGTCGAAATTAATGGCTCCCCTTGTGTTCCCTAAAACACCAGCTATCAAACGCCAAAAGATGATTTATCACTGCAAGTTTGGTGAGTTTGGAACTGCAGAAGCCCAGTTCACCGAGCCATCTGGAGTAGCTGTGAATGCCAATAATGAAATCATTGTTGCCGATACCAACAATCATCGGATTCAAATCTTTGACAAGGAAGGTCGCTTCAAGTTTCAGTTTGGCGAGTGTGGAAAACGGGATGGTCAGTTGTTGTATCCTAACCGAGTGGCCGTGGTGAAACATAGTGGCGACATCGTGGTCACTGAGCGATCCCCTACACACCAAATACAGATCTACAACCAATATGGACAATTTGTGAGGAAATTCGGGGCCAATATTTTACAGCATCCTAGAGGTGTAACAGTGGACAACAAAGGACGAATCATTGTTGTAGAGTGCAAGGTGAGTTTCATGACATTCTTTGAGTTAGAGTATTCACAGGGACAGAGAAGCATGTGTTAAAAGTTCAATCAAAATTTTTTTACGATCCAGTAGACTACAGTAAAATGCTGAACTTCTTTGAAAAAGGCTATTAATGCTGTGAATAGATTCTAAAAATGATGAAATTTTATTATCCTAAGTTTTGAAAACAAATTATCCAATTTTGTTTCCCAAGTATTGGTGACGTGCTATAGAAAAGTTCCATTTCTGTTTCCACGAAATCAGTGCATGATTGTTTCGAATGCATTATTCAATTTATTGGTAAATTATGTGCACGTAATGCACGGGGAACTGTCTCCATTATTGACTGCACCAAAGGGAGTTAATAAAATTTCCCTTCTTTCTGTATGAAGTGATTGTCCTGAAGATAATTCCCTGACAATTTGATTGCGCCGACCTAACTGTATAAATTTACTGTTTTCAGGTTATGCGAGTCATAATATTTGATCAAATGGGAACTGTGCTTCATAAGTTTGGCTGCTCAAAGCATTTGGAGTTTCCAAATGGTGTTGTCGTCAATGATAGACAAGAAATATTCATTTCTGACAACCGTGCTCACTGCGTCAAAGTTTTTAGCTACGAAGGAGTTTTCTTACGTCAAATAGGCGGTGAAGGGATAACCAACTATCCTATTGGAGTTGGCATCAACTCGAACGGCGAAATACTTGTTGCTGACAACCATAACAATTTTAACCTGACAATTTTTACTCAGGTAAGCTTTTCAAGTGTTTACTTACACTTTATAGTATGTGTTTAAATAGAACCTTCTCATGCTGTGTGGGTACTTGTGTATTTTCACCTGAAATCCAAGTATACTCCTGACTGACTAACTGAATGGGCCTGTGAACATTGTTTGCACCCAATTAGTTTGCAATATAGCTCAAAATATTTGCCATAAAATCTTTGTTAAGCGTCCAAAACATTAGCTTCAAACGTAGAGTTTGACGCGTTTTGCGCAATCTAAAATTTCAATCCTAAATCAAACACAAAAATTGAGACAGCCAGCCCCCTTCCCATTTTTTTCGGCCTGTTTTCCTTGTTACATTTTTCTATTCAGTTTCCATGCTGGAAAAGTCTTTATTTAGGAGCATTTAGAATTAATATGTAGGATTCATAATGAAGATTTTCCGCTGCATTTTTTGAGCCATATTAGGATTAATTTTGCCGCAAACGAACTTCACCAGTTTACAGTGAGTGAGTGAGCCCCGCTCACTCAATGGCGTACTCATCATCATTTTGACAAGCCAGTGAGCCTCTTTCATCCTCATTGCAATAACATGGCCTAACAAGCACAGTAATAGTCTGTCGCTAACTTTTACAGTCTTGAGCCATATTTTATTTTCGGTCATGATTATTCCCCTTACAAAACTGATGACAATGACTATCCAGGACTCAATTCGATTCTTATGAATAGCTCAACCTGGTGGGTTTGTTAGGTTTACCTTCCAGTCCGGAACGGCATTATGATGGCAGAAAATAATGACAAAAACAAAGCTATAGTGTAACTTGTACTCATATTTGTACTAGAGATAGCTGCTGCTTCTACTAGACACAAAAATCGATTCCCTCAGGTTGACATCCCACGCATCATTTAATGTGATGCACAAGGTAATGTTGTTATCATCGGAATGATAATAAGAAGGGTTTTCTTTACCTCTACCATTTTTTTACACTCTTTATCCACCACGAGTGGGTGCAGGAGAAAAAGAAAACTATCGGCGTGGTTTAGTTTTTGTGCTATACATGCGTTATTTTTATCCTCACATTTCACGTTATTAGTACGTAGAGTAGACTGGGGATATGGCACCATGAAAGTTTTTTATACTTTTCCTTTCTCCTTTTCCCTTACTACTGGTTTGGGGAATCCACGTGGAGCGGATCTAATTTTTAGGCTGTTTGGGTACCCTCCGTTTCCCCCATATGCTCATTATTCCAGAGTATGTAACAGATTACGTTTGAGGGCAAACATGTATGCTATTTTCCTAGTTTGAATCTATTCACGGTACAATTGAGGTATTAGAACGGCATATTTCTTCTAGTGTGGCATTAGTGGCATGTGTAATGCTTAGGGATTCTCAAGAAGCATCATCCTTGTTTGTATATTGTTTGCAACTGCGGCAATACTTTATATGGCTATAGATGGAGATAACATTTTTTGCGTCTCACGTAGTCAATAATCCTTTTTGTAGAGTTTCTTTAACATATTTTTTTGCTCGTCAGTCAGAGTGAGTTGAGCGACCAACAATATGGACATGGAACGTTCCTATAGTTTGCTAGCAATTGATACGCTCCCAAAATTTAGAAGGTCAGTGAAAGCATGGGAAATTTCCGAGTGGATTACTAACTACAGAACGTGCCAGATATGGATTTCTGTTGAAAGATATGGTTTTAACTTTTCAGGTTGGAGACAAAATAAGAGCTTTTTATTATGTTCATAAAAGTTGGTCATGGGACTGACTATATGGATTGTATATCATGTAATGTGTGGGTTCCTTTTGCATGTTTACAAATTGTTGTATTTTATATGCCAAACTCATGAATTATTTGGAGGCACCAAGCAATAGAGAGTAACTTTCATAAATGAAAAGCCGAATTAGATACTTTGATTCTTGTAGCATAAGTTGAATGCCATTGTTGTAGATTTAATCTTTGAGGAAATCCTTTACGCTCTGCATGCGCTGTAAGTTTGGTCATCCCTCTTGAGGTGGTACCCAACCAAACTGTAAGACGGAGAGTGTTTGAATTATTTATGACGTTCAATTGTGGGGTGTTATTTTTAAATTAACATTATCTTTCACATCCCTTTCTTATTATACTACCAAATGGAAGACGCTTGGAAGCCAAACAGGTTAGCATGGTTCCCTTTTATTCGCTCAATTGATTTTTTCATATCTTGAGCTCCACTGTTTTTCATTGTCATCGTTAAGCTGGTAAAATATTCAAGAGGAAACTCGAAAAATGTATATAAGACTTTGTGCAAACAATTTTTAAAGCTGAACAAACTGCAGTTTCAAGTATACACTGGGTTCTGTTCAACCATGAATTCTCACGCAATGTCCTTGTTGTTTTCTCATTGTCAATATTTACGTACTTTTTACCCTTTCTGAATAATGATATCAAATGTTTCCACCTTGTCGCTTAAAAACCTGTCCTCTAATCCATTGTGACCATTTGTACCATGTAATATGCTTGGTTGGTTGCTTGCTCTGTCAGTAAAACTGCAAACCGCACACAATGTTCTAAATGGGAACTACATACAGTAGTTAGCAGTTCCTTACTATATTTTCCGCTCAATTATCAACCTAGACATTGTAACAATCCCTTCTATAATTTTGACAGTTAGTTACTCTTTGCTCCTACCGTAGTTACGATTATTGGATTTTAATATTTCTCTCCCGATTTCCATGCTCCAAAAATTCTACATCGTATACTAACTATAAGACAATGTTAAAAGAATTCTTGCATTCATTCAACTCAAGAAACGAAACGATCCCGTGCTGATAATCCTATCTCGTATGTAACTTTTGGTACACAAAAAAATGTCTCCTGCCAATGTGATAGGCTTTGAGCTGAGCTTCTCGTGGCATGTGAGCCACAATAAACTAACTTATAAGATGGATACAATCCACGAACCAAAACTCCTGTGCTTTTACAAGGGGAGAACCAGTGTGGTGGCACTGTTGAGGCATGATGATGATGGCATGACTTGTATTATCCTGCTTTCTCCCCCGGCTCCTTCTTACCTATTTGTTCCAAACTGGTGATTTTCACATTCAGTGACAAAAGACTCTCAAGGCGCAAAGGGAGTCCTCTCACCTTGTTCACGAATTCATGACGATTCTGTTGGCTGGCTCCCTATATATCCTGTAGTTAGTTACTTTAGTTAGTTAGGGTCTATAGTTCTTGTATCTGTGTCTATAATATTATTTGGGGAATCCATATTAGACTAGTTTGCAGTCCTAAGTTCATGGAAAGCCAGACCGCATAGAATTTGTCCTTGTAGTTCTCTTTTGGCTTTGTTCGTCTCAAGCTACGTGAAGTTCCCTACCTAATATGTTTGCACACAGACATGCCTGAAGATTGCTCTTTATTTTCACCACACACTGTTATTATCATGTTGGCTGATTCGATAAGTAAAACTGGGGGATAAGCTCAAGACAAGATGAGAATAGTTCATGAAAAATGTCCGCTCAATGCTTATGCACAGTTTTTGTTGTTGTGCCCAACCTGTGCATGTGCACTGATAATGACTGCAGACTATAGATAATCGTTCAGCGACTAGGTACTTTCCATTTAGTTTAGTTAGTGCATAGTAGTGTGGCTAACAACATTTTTCCCTTTTGTGTGTCCCATGCAATAGCGACGATGGTGTGATTCTTGCATTCGCTCAATCCAATGACGCTTGAGAACACAGTGGGGAGTGAGTGTGTCAAATATTGTCAATTTTCATGACTCGCTTGGAATGAGTCCATGTACAATTCATTACGTGTAATATATGACAGGGTTTCATTTTATGAGCACCAAAAATGGGACCATAGGTTCAATGTGGGCAGGTTCCCATTATGTTCCTTTTTCGCCTTGATTGCTTTATTCATTACATTGGATATGTGTATGTGTGTGGTGTGTGTGTTAGGTGGGATGATAAATTGGAAATGGTGTAACCAGGTGATTTGTTACACACTAAAAAATGCGGGGCCGGGATGCATCCTTCCCTTTGGGCAGACATTTTGCAACTGATATTTTTAAATTTTATTACCTCTATGATAGTTATTAGATTACCACATGTAGTTAGATAAATGATGGACGTAATAGCAGTTTTTCTATATGTGTTTTTGTTTTTCATTTGGTTTAAAGGAAGGACAGTTGGTGTCTGCATTGGAATCCAAAGTGAAACACGCGCAGTGTTTTGACGTGGCTTTAATGGATGATGGATCAGTTGTGTTGGCCTCCAAGGACTATCGTCTCTATATATACCGCTACATCCAAGTGCCACCAATTGGTCTTTGAATGGATTCAAGAGAGTTGATCTCTTAACGCGTTTACATAGCGTCACAGTGCATTCGTTTTTTTTTACTTTTATTCATTTTGTACTTATTTTTTTATTACTAGTTTTGCAACGATTGATTATTACATTTTATTTTTAACGCATGTTCTTTTTATATTTACTTTTTTTTAAATCTTCATTGTTCCGTTGTGTAATTTATAGCTACTGCTAAAACCACGGATGTACAGTTATAGAGTTAGCAAGGGATGAGTTTTTTAAAGTTAGTTGGTTAGTTAGGTTCTGAAACCAAGTTTTCTTTCCCAAGCTGTGAAACATAATGTATAACGTTTGAAACTTTAATTATCTAGTTGATCGCATGTTGATGGTAATTTTATATGAAACTACTTAAGGCTAAAGTAGTTTTTTTTAGGATCATTTAATTAGTTTTTTTTTGTGCATAGTCAACTACAGACTTTCAAAGTACACTGTTCTTTTCATCGTAATGTTAAGTTAGTTAAATAATCGTCGTAGATCGCATTTCCATGTTTCGTAGGAACGTACGTGTGTTTGTTAGTTCCATAGTTTTAGAGTACCATATTGTTCACGGAAGACGAGAGTGAAGCATGTTGTTATTAATTATTATTTTTACAACCTCTGAGGTTTTTAATCGTTTCCTTGAGTTTTAGCTGTTTTATTTTTTTCAGTTCAAGTTTGCTTTCAACGCTATTATTTTTAAATCTCTTGTTCCCCTTTAAGCTCATTCTTGTTAGTCAATGTAAGGTTCGTTTTTTTAAAGTTCTTTCTTTTTTTTAACTATAGTACTTGAACATTCATCTAGACGTAGCAAGACAAAGCCAAAAACCAAATATTCTATCGAGTTACTTTTTAAATGTATCTTCTCTTTTCGTGTTTGGACTATTTTAAGAACGTTTTCGTAGTCGTCTAAATAACATAAGTAGGTGATTTTAATATGGAATGTGATTTTGTGAGAGGGAGAGAGGATGAGAATTCATGGCTTAGTACATAGCACAAGTCTATAGGAGAAAGTCTTTTTACCTCCGCCTCATTCCACTCTCATTAGACCCATGAAGCTAGTTCACCACTCCGTGTGTGCAGAGTCCAAGGTTAGAGACACAATGAAAATAATAAGCAGAAATACTTGGAACTACTCATCCCAAATGAATGGAAAAGGATACACATTTCGTACTTGTCAAGTCTCTGAGACCATTTTGTGAGTGTTAGTAAAACCATAGTAAGGAACTATAATGTGTCAGCAGATAATTACTATACTCTGTGTGTGCCTAAATTTTTGCTAGTCATTACAATTATACATATATATGATCCTTATTGCCGTTTTTATTAATCTTGTTCACTAACTAACTACTATATTGTTTTTGTGAGCACTCTCGTTTGTTCTTTCACAAATTGATATAAGAAAGGAAATTTATGTATACATATATTACATTACCCATTATTATACTCTATTCATCTCAATGGGGAAACTTGTGTTGACTGCTGTTTGTTGGTTAGTTGGTTATCTACTGGTGTAATAAAATATATTATTCCTATATTCTTATTGCTAGCAAGACATAGGGGCAAGCACTTTGCCAGGTTCTTGTGCACTGCTACTTATAATATACTACGCACGGAGGATGCTTGTTGTCGTGTATGTCAACCTTTTTGAACTGTTGTATTACCCCAGTGAACATGGGAAACCAACTTAGGTTACTATACCTTTACTGTTAATGAATATACTGCTATTGATAATATTATTGTACTAACTAACTATTATTATGTAATTCTTGTTGTCACCAACTGGGAATAGTGGTGAACTTTAAATCTAGTGAAAAGGAAGAACTTTCATGTTCATGATTGACTCCTTTTTTTGTGGGGGGGGGGGGTTTGTTGTTGACGCGAAGCAAAGGTGAGCAGGTAAATATAAATGAGCGACAGTTTCATTATATTTGCCTCTCTTGGAAACCTGTGTGTCTCTGTGTAAAAGGCAAGGGTACGAACGAGCAATGTTTGCAATGTACATAATACTGTAGTATATGGAATTTCCGGAATTATCGGTGTGCATCCATGAACGTCTGTGGATCTGAGTCTGAATGAGTGAGTGAGTGAGTTGAAGGGAAAAGAAGGAAGGGTAGGTAGGTAGGTACGGTACGTACAGTAAAAGTCTGCAAGTTGAACTTTCGTTGTCATTTTATCATGTTCTTGTATGGAACACAGGTAGCGGCTAGTTGAGTGGTGTCTTTTATCAACATAACTATTATTTTCATTTCAAATATTGTGTATTATTGGTAGTTGTAGACTTATTATACTACTAATACTACTACTACAACTGTTTAACTCTACGTACGTACGTATTCTACTAATGGGGGAAACATGTTATCATAATTATATGTGTTATCGCATTGCTTGAATTATTTGCATATAGCGGAGTACTTATATTTGTTATCTACTGCTATACGACAAGTTCCACTTGCTATATACTATTATTAAAATATTATTGCTGATATTAGTAATGAAGAGAAGAGGATATAAAAAAACGTATATCTCGTATTGTACTAGACGACTAATGTACGCTTGCTGTTTCGTTCTGCGTCGCCCTGTAAAATTCAATAATGGAACAATATGCTATGAAGACTGATTCTCAGAATTATCCCAAATATAGGTCTTTATTGATACCAACTTTACCCGATAGACTTGATAAAAAGGAAGGTAGTGATACAGATGATGGAACTTGTTTTTAAACACTCAGTCAGTCAGTAAGTACACTGGTTGCGAAAATATTATGCCATCAGTTTCTTGTGGTTTTGTTGTCAGCGTCATTCATCTTATATAACATGAGACTGTATCTTTTTATTGTGTTTTGATAATCTGCTATTATTTTTTGTTTGCTCTCTACTGATTTTTTTTTGTTTTTGAGGTTATTGTCATCTTGTTAGCTTCTCTGGACCTGTTTAAATTTGTAGTCATAGGGAAGGAGTCTCAATGCTGGGTGTATTTTCCATATTAGTTTCTTTTCGTCTTCATTTATCTGGATTAGGAACTTGAGAGATGGTTTTTCTTCATAGACGTACGCAGGGGGATTTTTCTCTTTAAGGTCTCGTAACGTCCTTGAATAGATTAAGATATGAAATTAAGAATGCTTTCTCACCACTTTGTCCCTCATGTCATACTCTTAATGTATTGATTCTGCATTTTATTTTTCTATTGTGCTCGTAGGGCGGCTTAACTACATAATAAATTGTAACAGATAAAAAGAAAATGCTAAAAAAGTCATATATTTAGGAAAAGTTTTGAAACATCTACATATGTTACTTCATTCTTCGTACAATGTTAAGGAAGCGTGGCGATTACTATATTTGGTTCCGAGAGTGAGTTTTGACGGATATGGGACTATAGTCGAACCGGACAATTTGAAACATACATATAAACTATAGACGATCAAAGAGAAAGAATCGCAGTGCAAATAGGTGGCCCGTTTTTAATCTCGTTAGTTACTGTTAATAATGTATAGAAGAAAATGATTTTGACATGAACCATACGCATGTACTAGCCAACTAACTAATAATTTTTTAGCACTCGCCGTAACTCATTCAAGTCATTTGAAAAGTCAATGGAATCTACTCATTTTTTAGTCAGTTTGTGACTTTCACTGTCACCGTCACGTTTGGCACAGTTGCGTACCGAGGACTCCTGTATTAATATATATCATGAACAGAATATCATCCCTTTACTAACTTACTTACTGTACCTACGTGCTTGAAACATGATAAGTGTGTGTGTGTTTTTGTGCAAGTCTGCATTTTAATCACTGCATGATGGATAACTTAAAACCAAGAAGGGAGGACATTAGTGCACATTGTTTATCGCAAAAGGTTAGTTTAGATCATTATTATAGTTTACGTCTACCACGGCTATGGAAAGTAAAACTACTGTTGCTGTGGTTGATATCATTGTGGATAGATTTTCGAAAGAATTTCCTAAGAATTACAATGTCAGAGAAGATATTGATGACAGTGGTAGCGAAATAATGAGCAGGAAGAATGGGATTTTTCACCTGGGAGCATTGTGTAACAAGTTTGTTAGTTGTCATCCAAACAGTATTAATGTTGTGTATGGTAGCAGGGTCCCAATAAATTCAAATGAAAGTTGCTATTTTTTCCAACATCCTGTCAAGAGAATTATATTGGGTTTGAATAAGACATGGTCAAGGAAACTATAGATATCTCTGTAAGGTTAAAATATCTTTGTTGTTACAATTGGTTGAGTATGAGGTACAAAAGAGCAAAATTTGCGTGCGTCTCTGGCTTCCTTACTCCTACTGCTAGGATACTTGCTAACTATTAACTATATAATGATCTGACCATGTCGTTCGTCATCCACACAAAGCTGTTACTGTTGCTTTTATGTGTACCTATCGTGTTATTATTAGACGATGCAGATATATATTACATAGACTATATGGATCCAATAATGGATTTCTAAATGTTGCCCTGTGTGGAGCCCCAACTCCACAATGTTGATGAAAGAAACCAAGTGGTATGCGAGGAAGACTTAGCTAGTACATGATTTAAGATTTCCCTTGTTCTTGTGTCTTGAGTCAACTGCGTTTAATTACACGAATTCCATTTCACTTATGACTCTCTCTCGCCCTTGTTTTTTCCTCTATACCAGCAGACAACCATGTACTTTCCTTCTGAGCTACACGACTACTTGGGTCCGTGTTGTGCACATGTAATCTGTGTGTGTGTATGTAGTAAGTAGTAAAAAAGTAGGGATGGACTAGCAGGCAAGTTAGTTTGAGCAGTAAAAAGGCTAATAATACTGCTCTAAAGTAGTTGTCCCGGAACGAACGTAGCGTTTGTTTGCGGTGAAAAATCATGGAAGTTAGCCATAAGAAAGAGTTGTATCTGTAAGAGAGAGAGAGAGAGATGAGAGAGACAGGACAGTATTGTTTGTAAGTAACTAACAAAATGATTCAACAGTGTAAGCTAGTGAAAGGAGCGACGTTTTCTTGTCTTACCCCAAATCCACATGTAACAATAATAATGATGGTGGTGAATGAGAGAAAATGTGGCAAACTTGGAAAACGTTCCATTTTGTTAACGCTACACACGAGATAATATCTATTAATCTTAAGGATATACATTAATGGTATTGATGAGTTGATAATATTAAAGTAATGGTGATGAAGTATTCACTCAAAGATTCAGACCTTCTTCATGTTGTTTAATTCAGATACATATAATGCCTACCTAAATATATATATATATCGATGGAATAGCATGATATTGTCGTTAAAAAAAAAACCTTATGCTCTATTAATTACTATTCTTGTCGCTACTGCTACTAAACTTGCTTCTGACTCTGTCGCAAGTTGGTGATAGATAATGATGATGTTGAGCCGATGTAGCAAATATTTTTCAAAACGAATGAATAATACTATATACGGTAGTTACTACCATCTCATTACACACCTAATACACAAATTGAAGTGCTCTATGTGGTTTTTTTCTTGTGTTTTTATAATGTCTTGGGTATACTTTTTTCTGTATGTTCCATGGTTGGTTTAGTCAGCTCGAGAAAATCATTCACTCTTACATTTTTATTTAGTTACCTATACTTTATGATATTTATGTAAGGACTCTGGGTCATTACAGAAATTGTATTCTTGTCTTATCTTATAATTTGTAATCATTCTACCAATTTTAGCTTTTAAGTTACTTATGTATCGTACGTCGTGATTTATATTTCGCATTATAGCCTCAATTTGTTTCTCTCAGAACATTCGCAACCACAATTTGATGAATGAATAAACGGTTTTAATAGAGAACGAATCATACATGTGAGATTTCTTTACAGGCATGTGAGATTTCTATGTTGCATTCACACGAAATACTATATAGCCCGTCAGTCTGTCTGAATTAACACAGATGACTTTATTTTCATAAAATAGCTCATCAAATATAGCGTTCACATTTATAATGGCAAAATAAATAGCAGTTTGTAGATTATCTAACTAACTAAGCACTTCATACACTTACTACCACATGTACTTTAGTCATACGCTGGACCACACCGATTCGCAAATGTGACACTATTAAGAAGAGACACCGGGATTTTTTACTTCTTGTATATACAAACATCTACATTCCATTATAGGCGGGCCCACCACCACCTTCAGGAGAAACCCAATTGATATTCTGCGACACGTCTTTAATATCACAAGTCTTGCAATGAATACAATTTTGAGCATTGATTTGTAGCCGCTCTCCTCCGTCCGTCTCATCAGGTACGTACTCGTAGACACCTAAAGCCAAAAAAAGAATACTTGAGGTTCGGTTTGACACAAGTGCATAACCTGGGGCTCTATAATATGACTTTGTAGTCGTAAATACATTGACTACGAACCTGCTGGGCAGAATTTGCCTTCAGGACCACCGTATTCTTTCAAATTTAGATTCTTGGGAACGCTATCATCTTTTAGTGTAAGATGGGCGGGTTGATCACCTTCATGATTAGTTCCAGTCAAAGCCACGGAAGAGAGCAAATCAAAACTGAGGACCCCATCTGGCTTGGGATACTCAATAGGAGTACTTTCAGACAACTTTTTGAGTTTCGAATGATCGGCACCGCCATGAGAAAGAGTCCAAGGCTCCTTTCCTCTGAGAAGTCCGTAGAATAAACCAGTGTACATGAGGCCACCATAAAGTCCTAGAGAAGAGTGAAAAGATGGGCGCACATTGCGAACAGAACGGAGCTCCTTCCAAACCCAACTCTCCTTTAGCTTCTCAGGGTACGACAAAGGCTCAATTCCTGAAAAATGCCAAAATATTGCAACAAATAAGTAAATAATATATAGAGAGCATGTAATTTAATTCGATTCTACCAATTACTTTCCGAGGATATTACATATTTTAAGCTGGCACGGTAGGCATTTAATAGCACCAACAATAAATCAAGGGAAATCTCGTTACTACTAGCATGCCATCACAAATTTAATACAGAAATAATGCTTTTAGCGTTTAAAGAAAATCACGTGTAGCATCCTACGCAGAGAGTTTAATTATGTTAGCTTCACGCTGGGAACTTGAATCAGTGAAGCTGAAAAATGTACAGACAGAATGAGAAAGTGGAAAAGAGAAAGCCAAGCCGCACAGAGAGGGTCGCTCATTTCAGCACTCAAAGTACTGGTTTTTTCCTCACATTCGACTTTTCACAAATTTAAGAAGCAGTTAAGGCGATACAAGATGGCAGCTTTGAGCTCCAGTAATTTCACAAAGAGCTGATTATGGCTGGAGTGGGATGCGCTAACCAAGCACAAACAAACCTGATAATTGTAATTTCCATATAAAATATTCTTGTTTGTGTTTTGAACGTAAAAACGGTAAAAGCAACAAAATGTATTTCTCAGCGTTAAATGAGGTCATGAATTACATGATAACTTGCTTAATTTGCCAGACATAGACATGAACCACAAAAGGCTCCACCTAAAAATTAATACCGAGTTCAAGATAACATAAACAATACTTTCAAGCCAGCTTGTTTATCTTGACTCCAAGAAATAAGAAAATTAAATCTTATACTTTCAGACCCGTCACCAGAGTCTATTGTAAAATATAGTGAAACCGGCACATTTTTATGTTTACAAAGATACGGACGCAGATCTGTATTATATTTGAGTTTCATAGTGACAAAAAAACTATGAAGAAACCCAAGGTCCCTATAGTGTCTATCCCTGTTACAAGGTCGCGCAATACTCTGCTGGTCAAACAAATTTGAAATTTTTCTGAAATGAGCCCACAGAAATCTTTGCATTATATTTGCATTTGTGTGGGCTCATTTTAGAAAACTTTCAAATTTGTTTGACCAGCAGAGTATTGCGCGACCTTGTAACAGGGATAGACACTATAGGGACCTTGGAGAAACCTGTAATTTGCAAAACAAGTGTTTTAAACATAAGCACGCAATCTGTGTAGTGACTATAACTACAACTCACTTGTCTGTGATGAGTCCTGAATAGATTCAAATACACTCTCCGCAGCCAGCATTCCACTTTTCATGGCATTGTGCGTTCCTTTGACTTTGGGTACATTAAGGAACCCAGCAGCACAGCCTATCAGGCACCCTCCAGGAAATGTAAGCTTTGGTATAGATTGGAAACCGCCTTCATTCAGGGCCCTGGCACCATACGCCACTCTTAGTACGAACAAGAAAAATCAAGTCTCAATATACCTATTTTGCAATTAATGATAAAAAATCTTCAACAAGGTGAAAAAATATTGTTAAAAAATTCACCTCTTGCCACCTGTAAGAGTTGCAGCAATCTTAGGGTGATGTTTCCACCGCTGGAATTCTTTGAACGGGCTCATGTATGGGTTAGTATAATCCAGAGCCACCACAAATCCAAGGGCAACTAATGGTGATTCGTCCTGCAAATGGTACAAGAATGATCCCCCATAAGTGTTCTTGTCCAGTGGCCATCCAACAGAGTGTTCTACAGTGCCTGGATGGTGTTTAGACGCATCGATTTCCCATAACTCCTTCAGTCCGATCCCATAGGACTGAGGTTCTGAGTCTGATCTTAAATTAAACTTTTGTGCCAAGCCTTTTGTCGGATGCCCATGACATCCTTCAGCAAAGATAGTTGCTCTGGTGTGGAACTCCATACCACGCTCGAATGAGTCCTGAACAAAACACCATTAAAACTATTGCTTTAAGTAGTTCATTGCATTAACAATATCACCGTAACACTATCTAAGAGATCAGTGAGTCCCCAAATCTTCAATCTTAAACACTTAAATAACCAAGCCGTACTTTCGGAGAGCCATCCTTCGCAATTCCTACATCATTAGTTGCAACTCCTTTTACAGCACCATTTTCATCAAAAAGAACTTCAGCGGCTCCATAACCTGGATAAATTTCAACACCAAGAGCTTCTGCTTGTTCCCCTAGCCAACGAACTAAATGACCTAATCGGACAATATAATTCCCTTTGTTATGCAAAGGTATTCCTGGGGGAATAGGAACAGTTATGCTGGATTTCTCGGTGAACAATGAGAATACATCTTTGGTCACAGGAGTATTGAGAGGTGCCCCTTTTTCTTTCCAGTCGGGTATTAATTCATTCAGAGCTGTAGGCTCAATAACTGCCCCTGAAAGAATATGCCCGCCAATCTCCGCTGATTTCTCTAGCACGCACACACGGATATCCATTTGTTTTTCGGCAGCTAACTGTTTAAGTCTAATGGCAGTCGAAAGGCCAGAAGGTCCAGCCCCTACGATGACAACGTCAGCCTCGTCAGCAACCCTCTCCATGTTGACATCTAAAGTAATAAAGTGCTAGTGTTAGTCAATCAATTAAAGTACAACTTTTAATTTCACGATTCTAAATGCTTTCAGTTATACCTTTCCACCGGGGATCTTTTTCACGAGGATAAATTGTGTAATGAGTAGTAATTTTTGGGGACTTTGAATCCGCAAATGTTCGGACTCCACTCCAAGTATTCTTACCACTTAGAACTACAATTCAATAAATATCCAATTTAATTTATTTCGTTGCACAATTTTAGCAACTACAGTTTTATTGCCTTAATGTGTATATTTTTATTTACCACTGGAAGACGGGAAGACAACTATCTTGCTCTTCAAATTTGTTAAACACAGTCTTCCAGCCATATTGTTCAGATTATTAATGAACCTATAAATCAGGCAAACCAAACGACTGCCATGAATACAAAAGCATTTAAGAGAACAAAAGTAATCTTTAGACTAGAACTTACCACAAAAGTAACAGTAACCGCAAATTAATATCTATAAATCCAGTGTGTTATTTTTATCCAATATATTGCCAATGCCAACTAAAAGCACACTTGCACACTGAATGTCGAGCAAAAAGTGCTAATCACTGCTGCTGCTCAGGAGGACTGTAACTGTCATTATAAAAATTTAATCTGAGGTCGAATTTGCCAAAATTAACTGGCTAAAGTTTTCAAATATTATTTGAATGAAAAATGACATATAACGTCTAACTTACATGAAAGAGTTTGACCAAAGTTTGGACTGGACTTCGTGGACTTTGATCTGTTTCTTCCTCTACACAAATACAAACAATATTCAAAAATTATATAAAATCTTGGACTCGGGGTTTACTCAATGGTACGCACGGTTGTGGTATCTCTAGAGAGACGCTATGCAGCTCTTTCAGACTGCGATTTCACGGATGGACAGTGACGGAAAATTGAAAATCATGTAGACTTTTAGTTTTTCATTTTAATTGAAAGCTAGGAATTTAGTTCACACAAAAAGCAAAAAACTGTTGTTTGAAAAGGCTATGCACATCAATGAAATTACGTTAAATGAGATTTAAGGTTTATGCATACAGATAGAGAGAGCAAATACGTTTTCAGTTTTATTTTCAAATTATTTTTAAAATATAATAATAATTGCAATACATGAGAACTAGAACGCAAACAAAATTCATTCATACAGGCAGTATAATGCATACTTTAAATTCATAACATTATGCGGTAGCTAGATATTTAAAAAATCCTTTTCTAGGCTTTATTTTCTTGTTGGCGACTAAAAAATTTACATTTTGGGAAAAACGCATTCTTGCTACAGAGAAAAATGCTACTGAGTGAGCTTATTATATTCTCGCGTAACCTATCATCCACAGGATTATTGGTGTTGACAGTGTAAGAACTGTTATGGTACAATTCTACAATAATTCACTCTTAACATCACTTTAAATTTTCGAATAAGGTCTATTACATATGAATACAATAAGACCTACGATCCTACTTACCTATTGATATATTTTAAATATGACCTATGGTTGAGGTATTAGGCTAGCAAAAGTGTTCCATCAAATGGGCCTTTTTTGCATCAGTAAAAGTAACAAACTCTAGAACGCATATACGCATAATCTACATTTTTAACAAATGTAAACCAACCAAGTCTGTTAAAACATTTGGAGCTATCGATTGACCTTACTTAAGTCTCAAAATTCATTCGAAATAACCAATAAACTAATAATACTTATTGCATAACAAATAGTCATTACTCATTTCACCAGTATACTCCGTAGGAATCATATGTTTCAATCTCTAACATTACTAAAATATCTAGTAGATACCATGATTTCAAATATTAAAAAGCTCAACACATTAAAAGAAGAATCTCAATAGCTTTACGAAAGTATTAAAAAGAAGTTAGAAGACAATAAATAAGGTCTTGTGTGTACACTGAGAAATTAAAATGCCACGTTTTCAGCTTATTAACTTAAGATAAATAAAATTCAAGATAAGCTAATCTACTCTGGTGTAGTTTGGGTAGAACCCATGTTGAATCCAAAAGTCGCAGTTAGGGTAAAAACCATTTCGTTGAATATGTTCATCCACTAAATGAACAGCATTGGTGACTATTTGATCTTCCGGGAACTTTCCTGTCCTTGCAAACCCGTAAAACAAAGTTTCCATATTTTCCACAAAATTTTTCTCCTCAATAGTGTTTGCATCATATAATCCCATTATGGCTGCAATATCAGAACTAGCATCCGCAACAAATCCAATGTCTGTATGACGCCTTTGAGTGGTCACGTAGAAATAAATCTGCTTTGAGCGGAAGGACTGAGCAGCATCCAAAGTGGAACGATAGAGTGGACAAATAGTTCGAACATCAGATAAAAGAGATGCAAATTGCTGCCAATGAGTGAACTCGGGTCGAAAATATCGATCTGTTAGGTCAGCAGGCAAAGATGCATCAAAGGAGCCAAGTTTACTTTCCAAATACAATTTGTATTTACTAGTGTCGTTCCAGTCCAAGTATGAAAAGAGCTCAACGCTAGCATCAACTTCAGCAGGTGCACCCGCAACAAACGGAATCTGATCAGTAGTCTCGTTATCTGTTTTTGTCAAAATATTTCCATCTCGAACCAACCAGTGATGTTGTTTTTCATCTTTCGTAGGCAGATCTTGGTTGAACGCTCTCCATTTGTATGGCACACTTTCAAGAAGTTCCTCCGGACTTTTGTTGTGCAAACATTCAATCGTCTTGCATTTTAACTCAGCCAAAAATTCCTCATTCTGAACTTCTGCTTCCTGTAATCAGTTAGGAATGAAACCAATTATTTACTAGCAAACATTAGAGTTATGGAGTTACATCGAAAAACTATTATATGCTATCAGTTATATCATAAACTAAAAAGCAAAAACACAACTAGGTATGCATACTTGAAAGTCCAAAACATTGGTAATCGGAGATCCCCCTGAAATCCAAGCTTGATGAAATAACCCTCGCGCAAGATGATTAGACATCAATGCAGACACCAATGTTGCCCCAGATTGATGTCCCAGGAGTGTAACACGATTCCTGTCCCCACCGAAATGCTCTACATTGTAATGTATCCATTTGACAGCAGCTATCAAGTCTGTTAATCCGTAGTTTCCAGATGACATTGGATAAGAACTGCAATCAAAGCATTACATTTCCGATTATTAAATAGCCAACTGTGACCAAAGTGGCTAAACCATGTCTTCAGTGACTTAAGTCATTGACATGTACACGTGATTTAACTAACTAATCAAACATAAGAACAATACATACTTTTTAGATAGCAAATCCAAAGTGAGAAATCCCAACACCGATCGCCGAATGGATAAGGAGACGAACACAACATTCTTATCATATGCAAGAGCTGCCGACGGCTGCAAACTCAATGATTCTCCGCCATTCAGTGACTCACCGCCGATGAAGACCACAACGGGCAACGGCGTATCATAGTGAACCTTGGGAGTGAAGATGTTAAGATACAGGCAATCTTCGGAGCCATCATAAGACCCATTACGATAAAACTGCCAACAAGGCTTAGAAAACTCGTGGGCTAAGTACGTTCCATTCCAGCAATGATCCAATTCGTTGTGGGGCTCAGCATGCTTCCATCTCAGCTCACCAAGAGGTTTCCTAGCGTATGGGATTCCTCGGAATGCAAAGCTCCCATTTTCCACAGTTCTGTGATCAGTCAACAGCTCATAAAATGCACCATCAATTTACAACTCTCTCACTTTTTTCATACGAATTTCGAACTTTTTCTCATTCCATGTTGGTAAGACTAGAGAAGTGTTAGAAAGACTAGAGAAAGATATAAAGTAACATAAACGTAACGTAATGGCGTACCCCTGAACAGTTCCACAAGACGTGATGGTATTCACATATTTCCCGTCAATAATGAGCGTGCCAATGTCAATAGCTTGGTTTGCCCTGTAGATCCCAAATGCAACAGCCCCTGCAGTGAGCAATAGGAGAATCAAAAGACCCAAAATGATGCACCAACGAAGTCGAGGAATGTCACTCATTCTTTGTCTCCAATGCTCTGGTCCTAATTTCTTCCCAGTCGTCTCCTTTTCTTCCTTTCCTTTACTGTCTCCGTTTTTCTTCTCGTGGCTCACATCTTCCTCCTCATTCTGTAAACATAGTGGGACGGCAAAACGTAGTATTAGGATACAGAAAAATCCCCTAATCCCCTATCTTTGCTTTTTGACCAAGTCTATAGAGCTAGATTAATGATAAAAACGACTAAAATGTTGCAAATACTCCACAACATGCATTTAAACCTTCAGAATGGCAACAAAAGAAACGATGATAATGAACAAAAAAAAATCGTAAGAGGGATTTAATTTGATTCACGTGCTGCACACCGATGAATCAAAATGGTATTTTTCGCATGGTTGGTAAAAATAATGCGCGGAGGACGTTGAAACTGCACAGTGCTCATATGTTTGACACCTCGGAATTTTTGTGCATGCAAACTGTCTGCCCAAGGATTAGGTATGCAAGTAGCAATTCGTGTAAATATGCTTGATACAGTATTACAGAGAAGGAAATGTTCCGATAACTTACTTCCGAGAGTTTATTTTCATGTTTAGGTGAAGTGGTCTTTTTGGTCTCCCCATCTGGTTGCTCTTCCCCTCCTTTGCCGTTCTCCTCCTTACCAACACCTTTGTCAAGATTGATGTCTTCTTCTTCAGCCTTTTTTTCCTTCTCTAGTAGTTCTGTCGCAACTTCACCCGATTCCAAGTCCCGATCCTATAAATGCCAAAAGTGAAATTAACTTTCAGTCTGGCCCATAGTGATTTGTTAACCGTTGTGTTGAGTAACAACAGTAGACCAAATATACACATAATACATGGGTTTGTTATATACTAGTTAGTTGCATAAACTGTTGCTGCAAGCACAGCCCTCAAATTCATAAGACAAAGTCTCTCATGGCCTAAAAGTCACCGTTGCATTCTTTAAAAAATTAAAACATCACGTGCTCCTATTGGATCTTCATTTTTTCATAACTAACCAAAGGAAAACCACACTAGTACAAAAAATATCAAAATTTTCTCATGCAATAACCATGCATGAACTTGAAAAAATGTTCTTTCATGGATTCCAGAGCCACTCATTCAGCTCAAGTGCGGTGAATTAACTCGGCTTACGCGAATTTTGTCGTTTCACACCAATTTGTAATAAGACTCAGCTAGTCATTCATAAGATCCCTCGATAGACAACTTTAAGCCTCTTTTTGTGATGAATTTGGGTCCGGGGTGAATTTCTTTGTTCTGTAAATAATGTTCTCACTAATGTCCTTACAATAATTTTTACATACTCATCATGATGATGAAATCAAAGGCTTCGTGCATATAGTAGGAACTTGTGTGTATAAATGTGATACAGGAGCATCGCGTGCACAATATGACATGCCTTTTGCCTACAAGCATTTATTACAATATTCCCCCACGTCTTGTCTGTATCACTTTTAAACGAGATCTCAAGAGCTTTCCCACACAATTCTTAACGGGGTGTGAGTCTGCTGTTGACAGTCACTTTATCAAATGATCCACTATGCGGACAAGAATCATGGGAGGGCTTAGCATGTTTTTAAAAGGATTTAAACTCGGTAAAACATGTAGATTACAAGCTAAAGTTAAGTTCAATATTCACCTCAATTGTGTAACAATTACAACTAACTGCACTACTGTAGTCTACAAGAGTTTATTGTGAACTCTCATTCAATTCCATTATCCTGTTGTAATAAACACAGATGAAGCCACAACTATTTTTAGGACTTGAGAGCTAGTTAGTTAGTATGCACTCTTTTAAAGGATTGAGGGAGAGAGCAATTTAATTCTTTGTACAACTATAGCACACAAGTTCACACAAATTTAAGATTCCTATCTAGTTCTTTCTTTACACGTTCCGGCATACTGCATCATACGGTAACTAAGAAATGAATACAGTTTTTATTCACATCTTTTCCTTGTAAAAAAGTAGTAAAAGTAATAGCAACCGAGAGAGTGCGAGTAAGTTTATTGTCTCAGCAAAAATTCTGAGAGTAGCAATATAACTGAAGGATACACTTATATATAAGCTATTGGGTGCTTTTAGTAGCTTGAAAACAGTTGGATATCGTTTATATACATTTCCCGAGCTTGTATCGCAAAGATTCATCGCTCTTTTAGTTCAATAGATCTAAATTTTCACTACATACAAGCAATTGACTACTCCGAAATAGAAAAAAGAAACTGACACGCTGCCAAAGAAGGGAGGCAATATGGTGATAATCATACGGCACTTGAGTTAGCAGAGCTGTTAGCTACCATATTAATTTCTAACTATAAAAATCTTCTGTTGCATTTGTTATTAGTTAGTTAGACAGCAAAGTATCAGCATCAAGGATTTTATCATTCATTAAACAGACTGACTAGATTTGTTAGAAACAAAGTGGAGAATTTCTTTATCTGATTTCATTCCAAGCAAATGATTGTAATTAATCTGTTTAATTTTCATTAATGCATTTTTTCTTGTAAACACACCGCTTAGGCACAAAAATTATATACTTAAATCTAACTGTAACAGTTTTAGTTTTAGCAGTCTAGTGTTGTGCATGCAAGACAAAAAAAATCCCACAAACCCGAAAAACGCAGTTACTCTATTGAACTACAAGAACTATAACATTTTGTGGTATGCATAAATTGTTTACTTTTCGTAGCTTTGTTTGTTGGCATGCAAAACAAATGAAAAACAAAATATTTTTTTCTTAAACCAACACAAACATCCAAATAGTTTACAACTATATTGACTTTGTTTTGTATTTATGCAAAAGGTAAAAATGTTTTCCACAGTGTTCTTTTGCCATTGCAGATGGTGTGAACAAGCCACAAAAGCATATTCATTTTCATCTTGGATGACAAATGAGCATTAAATTCAAGACATTTTCTTGGTTTCAGTGTCAAGTATTTTCCATTTCAAGTTTCATGTATGCACATATTATTTCAAGCAATGTAGCATTGATGTTGCCAAAAAAAAAGTATAACACTGCCAATGCCACACAGTGACAGAAGACCTAAAACTTCAGGTCGTAAATTAAAACTCCAGTTTCTTTCCAAACATTTGTCTACTTTTTCTCACTCAGGTTTCATGTTTGTTTCCTTTAGAGCTGTCATAACAACATGGCTGGCAAGTAATGCTCTCATTAATATCATAAACCATTCTGAATGTAACCTAACTACACATGCAATGATAACACTCTATAGAAGTAACGGATACTTTTTGCAACGTCATGAAACCTCAGATGACGATTTTTATATGCTATTTTGAATGTGTGGTCTCAACCATAACAATCATCCCTGAAATGTAAACTGCAGTTCATAATTTATGAAAAAAATCATGCAATAATTATTTTGTCTTTGTCATTCTATACTATACAATAGCAATTAATGAGGCAGAAAAAAGACAAATGTTATCTAAAACTAACCAAGTTTTTATCAATCACGGGTCTTTTGCTCGAAAAAAATTTAAAGATGGGCGACATAAATGTTTTGGAAATTTCAGGTGTAGACATTTTCTGCTCAGCCTCTGGCTCTACTGGCTTCTCTAGTATTTCTGATTCTTTCTTTGGAGAGGAATTCAACTCATCTGGAGGCATGTGTATTGTCACAGTGGTTTCTGTAGGTCCAGTCCATGAATCCTATATAAACAATAATAAATTTAGTCAGTTTACAATTGATTTAATCACTTTGCAAGAATAAATTGACTCCATAGATTCTAGAATTATTGCCAACTCTGTACACGTTGTTACCACAACTAGTTATTTGAGGTACAATAATTGGATTTATACAGTACACATTATGTGTACATGTGTGGTTTTAAAAATCTATACTTACATTTTTTTCATCCTTCTCTGAGCCTAACATGCTCGTTGGTGCAGATCTAGTGAAACTGAAAACACGACGGAAATTGGACCATTTAGGTGTAGAAAAAGATGACATGAATGATGTGGTAGACGTGTCTAATTTTTTCTCATTAGCATCCTTCTCAATCTGTGACTCCTCTGCTGCAGTGGCAGGCTCTTTGGAATCATTATTGCTCATTTCTTCAATTACTTTATCCTTCTCAATCGTGTCATCATCAGTCTTGTTCTTTTTTTGCTGCACCAGAGAACAAAAAATAAACTAATAAGCTCTCATTTGTTCAACAGGAAATCAGGGGTATGAGGACCAAATCAATACACCACAAAAGTTTCTCTCACTCAAAAGTTTGTCACGTAATGACAACTGCAACTCTAACTCTACTTACCCCAAGAGCAAAACCAGTTGCTGTACCCATAATAGCATCAATGTCAGTAAATTATGCTAACTAGTGCATTTGAAAGTAAACCACGTAATTGCAAACTGATGAAAACAAAGGGAAAAAATCATGCATACACTTTTCCTTTTTCATCCACTTTTTAGTGCTTTAGAATGTAGAACATGAGATTGAACAATCAGGCTGGTTACCACGCATTTTTCTTGCACTTAGCATGCATGCATGCGGTTTACGATACATTTGCTTCAATTTGTAACTTTTTTATCTCATTTGCGGAAAAAAGCTCGTACTCACTAGTTGCTTGACATTCAGTAAGTTCAAAAAGCACTCCTTGTTCAAAGCCCATGATGCATCACGCACTTCTTTTTTTCTAGCTTGTAGCCTGTCATTTATGATTTACCAATATGCCCATGTTTAAATAGACGTGAATTCTCAAGGGCTTGAATATAAGTTATTTACAATCCGGACGTGTTTTCTAAACTAGACAAAAATTATTCACAGCACAGCCAAAAGTGCATGGACATTACATTTGTTATTCAACCTCAACCAATTGAGTAGATATGTCATAAATAATATTATGTGACCAAATTATCCTTTGGCATTTACGAGTCAAAATTGTTTTTCTCGGGAATACAACAAGCAACTACTTTCCCTGCCTAACCAGTGTCAAAGGGCATGTCAAATCTGATGAAAAGAAAATTAGCTTTGGCTCTACAGGTGGACCTGTAGTATGTACATATTTACTACATGCTTACTGTAGGAGCAGAACTTACAAACAGCTTACTAGGCCCCTTACATTGTCGGTATGTTGTTAAAGCTTACTCAGATGAGCATGGGAAATATAGTCAAACCATTTCCATTCCCCTCACACACATCCTCAATTGTGGACCAAAATGAATGTGCACTTTATAAGAACTTATGGACCATTTATGTACAAAACATACATCATCATAATACACTTGATTTCATTAGCTAGCTGCTTCATGGAACCGTTTCAAGAATAAGTTTCAATTTACGGGAAACTCTCATATTTGGTTGGCCAGTTGGGCACATACGGTCAGTGAGGATGTAACAGATGATATCAGAAATATTTGACAATTTTAGGAAAAAACTTGGGAATGAATGAGAGTGAGTATGCATCAACTCACAACGTAGTTGGCTAGTAATATATAGCCTTATTGTCACCCATTATTCATTTCACAGCACAGAGAGTTAGTTACAAGCCATAATCGAGACTTGGGTTCTATGCATGGTCGTTAAATTTCTTCATTTAAACCAAACAGACTTTTTAGTTAGTTAGTACAACAAATCCTCTTTACTCATAAAATGTTCAACTAACTGGACAAGCAAGAAAAACTTGGGTAGAAAAGAGTGATTCATTTTTTGGTGACTTACCTTTTCAGTATTTCTGTCCTTGGAACGTTTACGAAGGATTTGTGGAATTTTGATGTTCAACAATTTACTACTCGGAGTATTCGTTTTCCCATCCTCCTCTTTCTCTAGCTTTTTGTCATCATTTATTATTGACAAGTCAACAATTGGCTCCGTGGTAGTAATATCCACGTCTGGCTTGATCATTTGCTCATTCTCCTCCATTTCTATCTCCAATTTGTCTAAACTTTTTTCTTCAGAGGCAAGTGGGGCTTGAGCATTGGATTCTATCAAACTCATTTTCTCCAGTTAGACGTCAAGTACTCCGTCTTTTTTCACAAAGGTTCAACTCCAATTGCACAACTGACAGTGAGATGCTGCGAGTGCCCTGGAAATAACCATAGGGGAATAAAATCTAATAAACCCGACTCGATCCACTTCATAATTGTGACGAATGAGAAGCAGCCATAATCTAGACACTTTGCCCACACATTTATACTCCACTATCATTGAATTATAAAGGCATCTATTATGTACTCTACTGCTTTCTCTTGGTCCAATCATTTCCTTTTGAGTCCCACTTGTAGTTTATTATTGCACTAACTACTAACACTAATCGTTATGGGCTCTAATCCCGTAATACAGCTATTTTATCTCGGTTCGTGTACTGCTAATAAAATAAATGGAGCTAAAGTGTTGTCCTTTCTACCGTACGCAAAGACACATGTTTTACCACAACATCTCTCATCATGTTGGTATAGCTCATAAAGTCACTTTATTTCTTCAACTGCGAGACTGGAGCAACTGGCTACATAGCCAGACGTTTATTGCCCCACAAAAACTTGATGTATTGGCTTGCTTTTGTGCAATAAGCCAAAAATGGCATAAATACTTTTAGCATACCTTTGGCTACAGCAAGTAACAAGAACAAACGGTAGAAAATAGTTTGTCATCTTTAAATCAATTGCATGCTTCTAACTCTGACAATAAGCTAGCTAACTAACAAAGCTTAACTAGCATACCATAAAGAGCACTAATGGTGTTTTAGTATGTTCTTAATTTTCAAAGAAGCTAACGGGTTACACTCGTTACTCGTTACACAGATATTTCATGGACCGTGTTTAAGTAGCATATAGTGGCTTTTGCATGAGAATAAAGTAGCCGTTGAATAAGACTAGCCGACTGAATGAGTGCGTATAATATAGCTTGGTTACGTAATCAGATAGAAAAGCACATAAGGGTGCTTCACTGACTTGCATTTCATACACTATTGGGTAGTTATGTTTTGTGTATGTATGATCAGTGGGTTGATAACGACAAAATGCATTTTTCATTCATTCTCTATTTATTGTGAACCCTAGAGCGCGCACAGTCCTTGCCCTGTACGTGACTATACTTAATGGTAACCAGTAGTTTAGCAGTTAGTAGGGCTCATGGTGCTTTAGTCTGTGCCTGTGCCTCATGATGATGGGAAAAGGATAAAAATTTGGAAAAGTATGTGCATGCCCTAGTCCCCTCCATAGTGTCTGTGTTATTAAGGAACACGAGGAGCAGGCATTGCGTAAAGAAGAGTGCTTTAAACATGACGTCATAAATAGGAACGTATTAAGGCGCCTGAATATACCATAGGCTCCGGTAGTGAGTTTTTGTCCCTTTTATTAGTGAAGCTTATCCTCTAAGCTCACACGGATCCAGTATTCATATTATTCATGGAGTAAAAAGGCTATTGGCTCATTTCACAGGCAACTGTCACTACTTTCCCACGACCAGGGCTATATATCGTACTCGTGTCAAATGGTAACCATTGGGACAACAAAAGAATGCCTAGCATTTGTATGACAGTGACAAAGAGAGGGCAACGCTTGTCTACATATGCTCCACAGAGCCATTATGACTTTCTGTATTATGATTATCATCGTTTTATGGAAATGAAATGATTAAAACTTCATTCACATTGGCGACCACCCCATTGGGAGGCTAATGTACAAATTCAATCACACATGTCTTTTTCACGAGAAGGTGACACAAATGCTGAAGACACACACGGGAGTATGTCATTCCATTTTTGTTCACAAAGGAAAAACCATCAATTCCCCACATTTGTACACATGGAATGTTGTTTTTAACTCTGATTTTATCTAGATAAGCCATTCAGATGCTAATCCATGTGTACTTGTAGATTGTAGCTTGTGGCATTTTCCGCTTTTATCTAGAATCTTACATAACAGACTAATATTGGCGTCTCTCAATTACTTTAATTCTTTTGTTCCCCCACTCATATCTGCATAATCCTTTTAATTTTGTCCACAAATTGGAAAGGGATGGATACAGCCATGAAGCCATGGACCGTGTGGTTTACTCTAAAATTGCCGTGCGAGGGCAGGAAACACATGTCGGCATTAATGCACAACTCCAAAAAACACAACGTATGAAAAGGAAATGAGTCGTCTATCTAGTCTTACATAGTTTCGACACGCCTGAAACAATGATGTTTGTTCCAAAGGTGGAAAGCTTTTACCCTCCAGTGTCTAACTGAACACAACAAAATATATGAATCAAAGGAGAAGGAAAAATTATTATTTTAAGCTCCAACTTTTATAGTAGTCTGTCATCCTTTTGTAGTGCGAACTACAATTTTATATAAAAAGCTTCAACACGTTCCAAAATGATCAATACTGTGATTTATTTCAACAAGGGACGCTTTTTTTTACACATTGGATCCTAAGGCCTCAAGAAACACTAACCCATACTAACCAACTAACTAGACTTGTTAATATTATTCGGAGCAGCACTTGAACAACGCAGGTAAGAGATTTGGATCTGGGCAAGCAGGAAATGAGTACAAAAGGGACCTTCGTGATCCATACGTTTCTTATTTTCTTCTGTACTAACATTATCATTGTAAAAGAAAACTCAATAAGTTGGTACATTTATAGCTTACTTACATTACAAACTTACTAACTATAGTAAATAGTAGCAAAAAGGTCTTATAAGTAAGACGTCAGCTCACTACGTTAACTAAGCTCTATGATCCATTCCATAACTCGCCCTTCTTGGTACGGATTTACTTTGCTCAACTTAACAATAAACCCAAGTATTTAAGAAAAGGAAGAGTAGAGTTCTCACTTCCTTACAGACATCAGGTTTCCATAAGATGCTATCATCTTCATTATTATTTATTGTTATTATTAGTGCCGTTGTAATTCCTTAGCACGTGATCCGGTCCTGTGCATACAGGACAGGCATTATGTGAGTAGCCAGAAAACCGTGAGATTGGCCCTACCGAGTCTCCTCTCTCACTAACTTTATTTGTTTAATATTAGAATGAGAATGATGCACAATAGCCGTAACACAGGGAACAATGAGATTCTATAGAGAAATCATGTTCTTTTGTTATATAGGGCAGTAGACTGGAAAAAGAGTTTAACTACCACAACTACATGTGGTTCTAATATTTGGTTAGTTGGACTAAACTGTAAGGGTACGGTTTTTGGACAAATAATCATAACAATAATGTGAATGAGGAGCCTATGGTCATGCATGTATTTCTGAATAGATGCGGACTGATGAATTTCTAATTTAGCATTAGCAGGAGTCGTAAACGTGGATGTAGGGAAAGGAAATTACTAGAGCGTTAATATCATTTGTTCTGTGAGACGCCTGGTGCTTCACAGGGGGACATTACAGTTAACAACATCCCAGATTTCATATCTCAATAAATTATATGGGATTGTTAGTACTGTACTTGGTGGTCCAGCAGTTCACATTTATAAGAGCACAAGGTCCAATATAATTATTATGCTAGTAATGGCCGGGTGATTGACGGTTTGAAAAACAGGATCACACAATCATCACACTACTAGTTTGATATGATCCTTTAAGGACCCGCATAATAATAATTAGCTATATTGCTGTACAACACACTTGGTTAGTAAGTTTATTACACTACTTGTACAAGGGCAACAAACGGGGAATATAATTGAAAGGGTTTTAAAAAGTGTATTTGCTTTTGAATTATTACATGTATATTTTACGCTAAAGCACAGTTGTGTTTTTCACGTGTGTGTGAATTGTACAAAGTTCAATGCTTTCTTTTCTGCATAAATAATTGATACTTTTCACACATTTTTATTTGTTTTTCTTACATAAATTGCGCATATCCTAGAGGATTAGTTGACTGAGTATTGAGTATGCAGAGTGTGGAAGTTGATATTCCAATATTAGCTTTTGTATGGTTTAAAGTACATGTATAAAAACAAAAGGTTAGTTCCCAATTGGTCCAGTCGAAAGATAGGTTTTTTAAAAGGCAACAAAAGTTTATCTAAGACCAGAGCGGAAGCGTGTGTTGCGCTTGGAAGTACAAAACCCACCCTATCAGGAAAGTATTCGAGATAGCCGTTACAACAACAAATACACACACGCAAGATTTGAGAGCCATATGTACAGCGTAGAAATTTTTTAGGGTTTGAGTTTCAGAAGAATCACAGTGTCGCTGTAAATCAAATGAGCTCCCTTATACTCCTGCTGCTTTTTTCTCAAATGGGATCTGGATTTATTCAAGTCTTTGCTTCTTTAGAATACATTATATCCCCATTTGAGAGGAAAGTTAGTTACATTGCAAGCATACATAGCTGACTCAGAGAATTATAATTTTTTCCCCTTGGACCAAAACGATTCACTCGGCTACTCTTAAAACATCATATTGTATCTGCATAAGGGTAGAAATGCATCAATCGGAAAGTTTAAAAGTCATAAATAAGTTGAATCTCGACTCAAGCTACTCAAATATTCATGATGGAAGCCAAGTCTTTTGTACTTGCTTAGATAGCATTTCTTAGTTAACATTTCAGCAGGTCCAGCTCTCCGAATGCAAAACTTATCACCCTTAACAAATCTGTAGTTTTAATATTCCAAAAGATTTACTAGATAAAACTAAAAGCTAACTCCAGATAAGACAAACTCCTAAATTTTTTGTCCTCGTTCATTAGCTATACATATCAAACAAAACAGGGAAGAATTCTCAAAAGTAAATAAATCCGTTTCACCCTACTATGCATGCTTTAGTTGTCAACTAACATGTGGTTTGGTTCTCAAACCATATCAACTTGTAGCCCATTAGCATAGTCCACTTTACTAAAATCTCAACCTTAATATTAACTACCTTATGTTTGTGGTAGGCCAAAAAGCTGTTAAAAATTACCTTTATAAAATTAAATTACAATCTTAAAGGCGAGCAGGATTATACGCAAGTAATAATAGTCTTGTGCTCATAAATCTCTCTCATGGTCAGCTTATGAAATGAATCTGTGCAACTGAAACTAGAAAATTTGAACCAACCTTTTCAAGCCCAAACAGTGTACTCCAAAAAATGATGGGCAACTCTTTCACTGCCCATTAAAAAATTCCGTCTTTCTTGTCTTCACAATTTTACCGGTCCCAACACTATAACCAACTCAAACCAATCTCTCACTCAATATCCCTCTACTAGTCCAGGCAGTACACAAAACACAAATTTTATTAACGTTTGTCACCCACCCAAATCTCAAGAGGAATACAAAATGCTCCACACTGGGTGAAACTCTTAATACGCTAAGGAATGGGGTAAAATAGACTAGTTCAAGAATCTTGCTCTCGCAGGTGTCTTTCTTTTGTTGTGTCAGGGAAATGAAACTGATTGTTTCGTTGACTACACACGTAGAAGATATATAGGACTAATAAAAGTGAATTGTACCTTTTATTAGTACTCCTATTAACTTCAGGAAGAAACAAAAGACTCTTCTGCTGACAAGCTGACGGAGCAAACCGAAGGACTCTGTTTTCCCTTCAATATCTGCCACAACACTATTCAACTGATTGCGAGTGCATCGAGACTTAGGGGTTCTCTCACTCACCCTCCATGTGCACTATTCTGGCGAGGCTTGTTTCGTTGGGAGCACCAGATTGAGTGAACGTCGTTTTAGTCTTGTGGCTTGGGCTTGTACATATGTGTCCTTAACTATAGCATTCTGCTTTACTCTGCAAAATACTAAAGTGAAAAAATATGAGACCAAGTTCCAGATCGTTGGAATATGTAGAGGTGAGGGCACCAGAACCTTTTTCAAGTACGGGTAAGTAAGCTAGTTTTATACAGAGAGTGAAATGGGTTGGCTCCTTCTGCATAGTGTGCACTCAAGTGATCATGGGACCTATTGCTGGATCGGAGCTATAACCAAGATATGGCCGTGTGTACGCTTTGTGTTGTGTACAAGGGTTGAAAATTTTTACTAACAGTGAGAAACCAATGCAAAGGTATGGTTAGAGCTAGTTAGTTTAGTTACAAGTAGAACCCTTAAACTGAGGCGACCAGGCAGTAATATCGCCACGGACCTCCAGTATATACTCTTTGGGTAAACTTGGTGGACTACTTTATTTATGATGAGTAGGGAAACTTACCCAAAGGTTACTTCTTCAGCTATAAAAGGTGTATGAGCATTTCAATTGTAAGAAGGTGAATTTGCCAGCTACAGTAGTGTAGTTAGGCAACGGCAGGGCCTTAAATTAGTTTTCAATTGACGAGTTAATATAGGACATGCTGTTGAGTGTTATAGATTAATATGGCCGGTTGTAGAAGCTATCTACTGCTAAGGTGTTAGTTGGTTAGTTAGTATAGTATAAATTGGGAAAACTTGAATGAGTTTTTTTGAGTTAGAGGGGAATTTTAGTTGCTATATTGTGCCGTATTTACTACAACTATTGCTTTCTGTTTCGAGATGTTCCGGTTTGCTTTGATTTTTAATATGATGGGGCACTTTTGTAGAATTGTGATGAAGTGATTTAGCCCTGGGGTCGCTTTGTAGATGAGCAAGATAAGTTAATCTGATTGCAGGTCACTGTTTTCTATATGATGTATAGATTGCAAGAGCTTGTGGAGAGCATTTGAACTGGTTTCGTAATGTTGTGGTCATGTTTTTATCCAAATCGTTTTCACTCTTGTAGCAATTTCAGCATGCATATTAATTTTAGCACTATTTCTAGTCTAGTATTGACCATAAGTGAACCACAATCTTCAGCTGTTGCTTTTTTAGTTTCCGTTTTTCTTAGTTTTCATGCAATAAGATGTTCTCATTTTAATTCAAATCAGATCAATCAAAACATGGTGGATATCTAGTATCCCGCTATGTGTTCACTGGTAAATACACCGGTGCATGACGATTTAGGGATTTAAATAAATGTTTTTAGGCTAAAATGAAAGTTACTGTTTTTTAAATTGTATTTGAATATGTGCCATTTGATTGCATTGATGATAATGCAATATCGGTAGATTTGATTTATATCGGATGGATATTGATTAATATCGGATGCAAATATCATTAGATTTGTAAACTTTTTTCAACGTTCAAATTAAATTTTTCGTCTTCTTGTTATTTTTAATTTCCAGAATTGACTATAACTAAAAAGAAATTTTTTCCCGTATTAAAAGCTGCAAAATAAGACAGTAAGAAACTCAAGAACTATGCAACTACAAAATCATTGTGGGCCTCGGCCTTAGTATGATTGGATTTTGTGTTATAATAATACACTAGAATTTAGTGAATTAACAATAGATGCTCTGGATGCAATCAAAAAACTTTGTTTGCTACAATAGTTTCAATCGTCCTTTTCACCCATAGATTGTAATCCCAATCCTTACTTCATTTGTTCGCAAACAGCAATGTACAATTGTCCTCGTTAATTCTAAATCAAGCTCACGGAGATTTGTGGGATGATAGTGGGCATTAATGCATCTGTCATGCAAGTTGCCCTAGCTTCATTTCTAGCTTCCATTTAATGCGGTCTGCTTATTAGGGAAACCCTGAAATTCAAATGTTCCTATCAAACTTAAAATTAGTATCAGCGGGTAAATCTTCAATTGCGGCCAAAAAGGGTTTCATCTGTTTGTTAGGGTGTCACGTCACAGATAAACCTTTGCACTAACTAACTAACTAACTAAGCGCCCTCAGCACAATATGCGATAGTAATATAGTCCTATTGTGATGGGATTAAGCATAAGTTGAAACCGCTCGAAATATAACAGTCGCTTTCCTATGATTAGCATTGTTCATGTGCTTACATTTTTGTCACATACTGTGTATCTCCCTCTAGCATGGAGCATTATTGTAAAATGATATTTGAAATATGATAAAGGACCCAACGCCCGACCAATTTTTCTTTGCACAAAAGCCTCACAGCTCACCACTCACACAATGTAAAAACTAAAGAATATCATCATGGAGTCAGAATGTGTTTGTGTATGGAAAAAGTATGTGCAGCGTAGCCAAATACCCCTGCTTGCTTTACTTCTATGTATATAAACTATTCTACATAAACTCGAGAATAGAAGAAAATTTGAACACGAGTCAAGGACATCAGGAGCCAAAAACAAACAAGCATGCAAATATTCATAATAAATAGTTTTTGCCACAGGGAAAGCAAATGAGCAAAAGCCCGACAAAACGGCATGTACCTGTACCATTTCGCAAAGTTGTTACTTTCTATTCTTAAACATGGCCAACTTAAATTGCAACTACTGCCACTGTCCCATTGAAAAGCCAAATTTTATAAACGGGCAGTTCTCCAAAAGAATATGCAAGTCGGCTACAATTTAACAAGATGCTAAATAATGTTGCAGGGTGCAAATTGTTGATGCACTGTACAGTACACTTTTAGTTAGTTTTACTCATGGGCAATAAAATTGCATATGCATAAGTTTAAGATCCAGACCAAGTATATCTAAAAATAAACTAGAGTACATCTGATGGGATAATTATCGCTAAAAATAAGTAGCCTCCGACCACAA
>Ga0210040_10000681_pt1 | contig 55155 bp, 49 predicted proteins | sample CryGeyCG12114_NA_FD_185462 | JGI IMG/M metagenome (GOLD analysis project Ga0210040, IMG submission 185462) | Groundwater microbial communities from aquifer - Crystal Geyser CG19_WC_8/21/14_NA (SPAdes) (version 2) | ecosystem: Environmental > Aquatic > Deep subsurface > Groundwater | place: USA...
CCCCGCCGGTGCGGTTCACCTCGTCGAACATCACCGCCGATGATTACCCGCAGGATCTAGTGCAGACGCTTCTGCAGGGACGCACGATGCTCGAACTCAGCATCAGCGCCGCTGGCACAGCGACAGGCGCGCGCGTTCTCGTTTCCGATCCGCCCTTTGCCTTTGACGCGGTTGCGCTCGCTAAGAGCTCAACCCTTACCTACGAGCCGGCGAAGACGGACGGGGTGCCCCGGTCATGCCGAGCGCAGGTACAACCAATCCGGTGGCAGCTGCCTTATTAACTTAGCCGCCCCAATTCTTCCTAGGCAGGCGGAGACCTGCGTCACATCCGCAAGCCGCTCGAACGCGTCTGAACGAAGGCATTGTTCAGATAAGTTGCACCGGCTGGTAAGCGCGGCATGCTTGGAGCATGCTTCACGTAGAGATGGTGAACGGTCCGATCCTCGGCGCTGTCGCGCTCACATACATGGCGTTGCTGTTCGGCGTCGCCTGGCTTACCGATCGACAAGGTCGCGGTCGGAAATCTCCAGCGTGGCGGGCGGCAGCCTACACGCTGTCCATTGCAGTTCTGAGCTCGTCATGGACCTATTTCGGTTCGGTTGGCGTCGCTGCCCAAGGCCAGTGGGTATTCGCCGCCAACATGATCGGGCCGGTGCTTGCCCTCACGCTGTTGGGCCCCGTCTGGCGGCGGATCGGCCTGCTGGTGAAGCAGGAAAATGTCGGCTCGATCGCCGACTTCCTGTCGGCCCGATACGGAAAAAGCCGGGCAATGGGGTCGCTGGTGGCGCTGGTCGCGATCGTTGCGGCACTCCCGTACATCGCTCTTCAGTTCCGATCGCTTGCACAGGCGTGGAGCTATGCCACCGGCGAAAGCCAGCCGCCGGCCTTCGCTGCCGTGGTGATCGCCGTTATCCTTGGAACGTTCGCGATCCTGTTTGGTACCCGCCGGCCCAGCTTGACCCAGCTCAGCCGGGGGCTGGTGCGGATGGTTGCCGTCGAGTCGCTGGTGAAGCTAGGCGCGCTCGCCAGTGTGGCGGCGGTGAGCGTCATCGCCTTGCTCAACCTGCCGACGGACGCGGTCACGGCGGCGCAGTTGCCGACCCCAACACTCTCACTCGAATTCCTGACGGCGACTCTCCTGTGCGCCGGCACGGCGCTTACGCTGCCGCGGCAATTCCATGTCAGCTTCGTGACGCTGGAGAACGTCGACGACATCGCGGTCGCCCGCCGTTTCTACCCGATTTACATGCTGGCGTGGCTCGCCGCGATCATCCCGATCGCCATGCTCGCCAGGTTTAACTCGGCGCCGGTCACCGGCGATCTGACCGTCCTGTCGGTGGCCTCTGAGCGCGGTGGCCCGGTTTTCATGGTGGTCGCGTTTCTCGGCGGCGTGTCGGCGGGCACGGCGATGGTGGTCGTGGAAACAACCGCCTTGTCGGCGATGATGTCGAACGAACTGGTGTTGCCGATGCTGGCACGCACCCCGTGGCTCGCGCGTGGCGACGATGCGGCGCGCACCATTGTCGCGATCCGACGGATCATGATCGTGCTGATCCTGGGACTGGCCCTGGCCTATTACCGCCAGATCGCCGACCGTGCCGATCTGGCGACCCTCGGCTTCACCTCGCTTGCCGCGTCGATCCAGCTGCTGCCGGCGTTGCTTGGCGGCGTGATCTGGCGCGGCGCCAACCGGCAGGGAGCGATCGCGGGCATCCTCGGCGGCATGGCGGTGTGGTTCTACATGACCGAGGCGCCGCAGGTGGTCGCTGCCGATGGAGCACTCGGCTGGCTCTCGGTCGGATCGGTCGTCGCCGACCCGCGCGGCCTGTTCAACCTCGGCGTGCTCGGCAGTCTTGCGGCGAACGCGGCGACGTTGGTCGCCGTCTCGCGGGCGACCGTGCCGCGGCTGATCGACCGCATTCAGTCCGACGCTTTCGTCCCCGGAGGCACTGGCACGCCTCAGATCGACCAGCCGGTCGGCGCGACGATGGCCGACCTGCGCGATCTGACCGCGCAGTTCCTGGGCGCGGCCGAAGCCGACGAGGCCATCGCCGGCCTGTTGGCGAGCCATCGTCCGCCGCTGGACCTGGCGAGCCTTGTCACGCCGTCGCTGGCGCGCAGCGGCGAACGCGTTCTCGCCGGCGCGATCGGAGCATCCTCCGCGAGAAACGTCATCGCGCTCTACCTCGCCGACAAGGCCGGCCCGGCCCCCGATTTCGACGTGGTGCTCGACGAGGCGGCGCATGCCGTACAGTTCAGCCGCGAACTCCTGCAGCGCACCCTCGACAGCCTCGATCAGGGCGTTTGCGTGATCGATGGCGAGCAACGGCTGGTGGCCTGGAACACGGTATTCGCGAACACCGCGGGCGGGCGGTTGCGCGTCGGTGCCGACCTGTTCGCCGCCATGAAAGAAGCTCCGGGCCTGCCGCGCCAAGAACTCGTTGCGACGATCCGATCAATGGCGATCGAGCACCGTTCGTCGACGGTGGAACACCAGTTCGAAGGTCGAACGACGAAGATCGTCGGGGTGCCGCTCAGCGGCGGCGATTTCATGCTGAACTTCAGCGATGTGACACAAGCGCACGCCGCCGCCCAGATCCTTCGGCGCTCGAACGAGGAGCTGGAGAAAAGGGTGGGCGAGCGAACGCAAGCGCTGACCGACATCAACGCCGCACTGGAGCGCGCGACCGAACAGGCCGAGCACGCCACGCGGGCCCAGCGCCGCTTCGTCGCCGCCGCCAGCCACGACCTGCTGCAGCCCCTGCACGCGGCACGGCTGTTCCTCGGCCTGACGCTGGAGGACCTGCCGGAGGGTGCGCCGTTGCGGGAGGGGGTCGTGGCCGCCGAACAGTCGATCGACGCTGCCGACCGACTTCTCCGCGCGCTGCTCAACCTGTCCCGATTGGAAGTCGGCGGATTGAGCCCGGCGCGCGGGCTTGTCGACCTGGGCGTGCTGCTGGCGACTTTGCGCCGCGAGTTCGAGCCACTGGCACGCGCGCGGGGCCTTAGGCTCGTGGTGGTGCCAACCCGGCGCTACGCCCTTTCGGATCCCGACCTGCTGCGATCCGTCCTCCAGAACCTGATCGGCAATGCGATCCGGTACACGGTAACGGGATCGGTCTTGGTGGGCTGCCGCGTCTATGCAGGAGGCATGCGCATCGAGGTGCGGGACAGCGGTCCGGGGCTGGCGGAGGAGTCGTTGGCGGTGATCTTCAACGATTTCACGCGGCTCGACGCCGCAGGCCGGCAGGAAAGCGGTGCCGGCCTGGGATTGGCGATCGCCGAGCGCATCTGTCACGCCCTGGGGCACGAACTGGCAGTCCGATCGGCAGTCGGGCGCGGCAGTCTATTTTCTGTCAGGCTTCCATCCGTCAGCCCGATCATCGAAGATGTCGCGAAGTCGATCGATGTGGCCGGCGACCGCCCGCTCAGCATCCTATGCGTCGACAACGAACGCGACGCGCTGGAGGGCCTGCGGCGTCTACTCGAACGATGGGGGCACACGGTCGATGCCGCGATGTCTGGCGACGACGCGCTGGCGATGACCGGATCGTGGGACGTGGCGCTCGTCGATTATCAGCTTGGCGGCAGCGTAACTGGCATCGATGTTTTGAAAAGCCTCGGCGAGAGGATCGGTCGCGCCGTTCTCGTGACTGCGAGTCCCGATGCGCATGTGCTCGACGCGGTGACTGCGTTCGACTTCAAGCTGCTGACAAAGCCGCTGGCCTCGCAGACGCTGCGCCAGTTCCTGCGGTCCGGGCGCTCCACTCCGACTCCGTTACCGGTCGACCATGCCCCGGGTAACCAACAGCGCCTGGGTGCGGCTATGCACGCCCAATCGGCGGAACAGCCCGGTTAGATGGGATTTCACCGTCGCCTCCGTGATGCCGAGCTCGAAGGCGATCTGCTTGTTCATCAGCCCCCGCTGCAGACAGGACCAGACCCGTGCCTGAGCAGGGCTCAGCCCGTGTCCTGCTTCCGGGCAAACGGTCGTCAGGTAAGGCTCCGCCTGGGCGGGCACCCACCGGCCGCCGGCCAGCACCGCGGCCAGCGCTTCGCCGAGCTGTTTTAAGCCGGTCGATTTGGGGATAAAGGCGATCGCGCCGCAGTCGAGCGCATGTCGGATGGTGGCAAGGTCTTCGTCGGCCGACACGACCGCCACCGCTGTTTCCGGGTGTCTCCCGCGCAAGGCCACCAACCCTTCGAAGCCATCGGTATCGGGCAGCCGCAGATCGAGCACGATCAGGCCGGCGCGAGTATCCTCGTCAAGCGCCTGGAGCGTGGCGCCCAGCGTACCATGCTCTTCAACCCAAACGCCGGGAGCGACGCGGCCCAGAATGACGACCAGCGCCTGACGGAAGAGCGGATGATCGTCCGCAACGATCACGCGCAGGTCGGCGCGTGACGCGGCTGGTCGCTCGTGGTCGGTCATTGCCGTACTCCCCCGACGGACAGGGTGGCAGCGCGCCGCGCGCTCGGCAAGTGCTCCAGCGCCCTGCAACTAGTGAACCGGCCGCGTCCGAACCTAGACTTTGGTCTAGTCCCGACCAGTCTAATTCCCTGTCAAGGAGCTTGCTGCGGCGTGTCCCCGTGAGAGGTGTGCCGGGCAGGTGAGGAACGGATTGCAGATGGATATCGATCCACGCGACGTGGTCGCCAACGCTCGCATGGCCCCCTTTCAGAAGAGGGTGGTCGCGGTGATGATCGGCCTCAACGCGCTCGACGGCTTCGACGTTCTGTCGATCAGCTTCGCCTCGCCCGGCATCGCCCGCGCGTGGGCGGTGGAGCGGGCCGCTCTCGGCGTCGTGCTGTCGATGGAATTGATCGGCATGGCGCTGGGCGCGCTGGTACTCGGCGCCGCCGCCGATCGCATCGGTCGGCGGCGCACGATCCTGACATGCCTGTGCATCATGGCAGTGGGCATGGCGCTCGCGGCGGTATCGGGCGACATCGTTCGATTGTCGGCGTGCCGGCTCCTGACCGGCCTCGGCATCGGCGGCATGCTCGCCGCCACCAATGCCGCGGTCGCCGAAGTCTCCAGCACGAAACGGCGCAGCCTTTGTGTGGTCCTCATGGCCGCCGGCTATCCGGTGGGGACCATCATCGGCGGGATGATCGCAACCGTGCTGCTGCGCCATTTCACCTGGCCCGCGATCTTCGTGTTCGGCGCGCTGGCAACGGCCGTCTTCATTCCCCTGGTGCTGCGACAGGTGCCGGAATCGATCGACTTCCTGGTCGGCCGCGGCGGCGCCGGTGCAGTCCAGGATGTCAATGCGATCCTTCGCCGGATGGGTCATCCCGCCATCGATCGTCTGCCGATGCACTCGGCCCACCGGGCGAAAGTATCACCGTTCGCCCTGTTCGACAGGGGTATCCGATCGGCCACCCTGCTGCTGACCACCGCCTATCTCGGCCAGATCATGACCTTCTACTTCATCCTCAAATGGATACCCAAGATCGTCGCCGACATGGGCTATGCGCCGGACCGGGCGGGCCTCGTTCTCGTGTGGGCCAGCGTCGGGGGGGCGACGGGCGCCGTCCTGCTCGGCCTGGCGTCCAGCCGCCTGCGCGTGCTCGCGCTCACCCTTGTGGCCGCCGGCCTGTCGGCGCTGCTGGTTACCCTGTTCGGGCATGAGCAATCCGCGCTCGGTTCCCTGTCGATGATGGCGGCGCTCGCCGGGACGGCGACCAACGCGGGCGTTGTGGGATTGTACGCGCTGATCGCCGAGCGCTTCCCGACATCGCTCAGGGCGACCGCGACCGGCTTCGTGATCGGCATCGGCCGCGGCGGCTCCGCCCTTGCGCCCGCGCTCGCCGGATTGCTCTTCAGTATCGGCTATGGCCTGCCCGCGGTGGCGGCGATCATGTCGATGGGATCAGTGGTGGCGTTCGTCGCGCTGGCCGCGCTTGCCTTCGTGCGGCCGGCCGCATCCCCTCCCGACCATACCTTTGTCTAGGCGGCAACGCGCCTGACACGCGGTAGATCAGGAAATGGGGTCGGCATCGGCTCCGATCGCAACGCCATCAATGCCGACCCCGGAGCAACAGCGTCACAAGGCGCGAGTCCGGACCGGTCGACGAACGGGAGAGAGAGACATGCACGATCGATCAAGCTGCGAACGGCGCGCGCCGGGCCTCATTCGGCTGATGGGCACGGTCTGCATCCCGGCTCTCGCTGCATGGGCGACGCCGGCTTTTGCGCAACAGGGGGGTGCTGCCCAGGGGACGACGACGGCCGGTGCCCCTTCCGAAGTGGCGACCCAGCAGGCTTCCGCCGAGCAGCCCGACGCCGCAGCGCAGCAGGATGCCGGTGCCGACGTCGTGGTCACCGCCCGCCGGCGCGTAGAGCGGCTGATCGACGTGCCGATCTCGATCGTGGCGTTCGGCGGCAATGCCCTTGCCGAGCGGTCGGTCACGACCACGGACCAGCTGACCCAACTCGCTCCCAACGTCCAGTTCAGCTCGGTGGCGCCGTCCTCGGGCAACAGTGCCTCGTCCGCGATCTTCATCCGCGGCGTCGGCCAGAGCGATTTCCTGGCGTCGACCGATCCCGGCGTCGGCTTCTATATCGACGGCGTCTATGTCGCGCGCTCGAGCGGCACCGCGATCTCGCTGCTCGACGTCGACCGGGTAGAGGTGCTGCGCGGACCGCAGGGCACGCTGTTCGGCCGCAACACGATCGGCGGCGCAGTGCAGGTGTTCTCCAACCGGCCGCGGTTCGACAAGCTGGCCGGCTCGATTTCGGCGGGCATCGGGGACTATGGGCGCTACGAGGTGCAGGGCATGCTCAACGTGCCGCTGTCGGACACGCTGGCGGTTCGCGTGGCAGGGATCCGCCGCAAGCGCGACGGATACGTGCGCAACATCACCACCGGCGCGACCCAAGCGAACGTCGACACCTGGGCAGGTCGGGGCAGCGTGTCCTGGCATCCGACATCGGACCTGCGCTTCGACCTGATCGGCGACTATTCGCTGGACAAGACCAACGGCACCGCCACGGTCTTTGCCGGCATCACCACCTCCGCCGCCTTCCCGCGGTTCGCTTCGTTCGCGGCGGGTTGTCCGGGCATGGCGTCGCTCGGCAGTGCCGTGCCGGAGAACAACGACGCGCGTTGCGCCAACAACCAGTATCTGAACCTCGGGCCGTACAAGGTAGCGGGCGAGGCGCCGAGCCGGTCGCGTACCGAGGTGTTCGGAGGCCTGTTCAACGCGGAGTTCGATCTTTCCCCGAATGCCACGATCAAGTCGATCACTGCTTATCGCAACACGAAGCCCTTCTCGATCCGCGACGCCGACAACACGCCCCTGCGCATTCTGGAAACGGTGAACAGCGACGATGTCAAGCAGTTCAGCGAGGAAGTGACACTGGGTGGTTCCCTGTTCGACAAGCGATTGAGTTACCTGGTCGGCGTCTACTATTTCCGTGAAACCGACAATCAGTTCTACCCGGTGTACCTCCCTTCGGTCATCAGCCCTGTGTCAGGTGAGGAACTTCGCGTCGGCGGCACGTTGACCAACGCTTATATCAAGAACAGGTCGTTCGCGGCCTTCACGCAGGAGAGCTTCCAGCTGACGCCCAGGCTCAGCATCACGGCGGGGCTGCGCTACACCCGTGACGTCAAGGAGGTGACGCCCGACCTCGAAGCGTCGCCGTCCTCCTACGGCTTTATCAACGTGGGGTACAACGTCGCTTATCCGGCGCCGTTCGCGACGACCCGCTCGGTGTGCCTGGGGCCGACGCGCACCGTCGCCCCGCCTGCCGTGCCCTGCTATGGGTCCACGACATATCTGTTCGACCCGGTACTCAACCGCCGCGTCGACAGCCGGGTCACGCCCATGGCGAGCGTGCTCTACAAGTGGACCGATCAGGTCTCGAGCTATGCCAGCTATTCGCAAGGCTACAAGAGCGGCGGCTTCAACACCCGCATCAACCAGCCGGTGATTTCGGCCAACGCACCAAACGGACGCGAATTCCTGCCCGCGTTCGATCCGGAAAAGGTCACCAGCTACGAGATCGGCTCCAAGGCGCAGATCGGCAGGGAGTTCAGCATCTCGGCGGCGGTCTATCTCGCCAAGTACAATGACATCCAGATCGTCGTCCGCGAAGGCATCGCGCCGATCGTGCGCAATGCCGGGCAGGCAACGATCAAGGGACTTGAAGTCGAAGGGTTCATCAGCCCCGTACCGGCGTTTCGGGTCAACTACGGCGTCGGTTACACGCACTTCCAATACGACGGTTTCACCGACAATCTGAATGTCAGCCAAGCGGCGTTGGCACCGGGCGCGCTCGGCCGAGTCGATCTGTCGGACATGCAGGCTTACACCCCTGAATGGTCGCTCAGCGGCGGCATATCGTATAGCGTGACGCTGCCGTTCGGTTCGCTGACACCGCGCCTCGACCTGACCCACCGCAGCAAAACCTATTTCGACGCGCCCAATACCGAACAGATCGCGCAGAAGGGCTATGTTGTCCTGAACGCATCGGTGCGGCTGGCGGGTGAGGCCAACCGGTGGCAGCTGGTGGGCGCGGTGACCAACCTCACCAACATCGCCTATCGGGTAAGCGGCAACTCCTCGTTGACCGCCTCGTCAGGCTACGCGGAGGTGACTTACGCGCCGCCTCGCATGGTTTCGGCGGACCTGACGTTCAACTTCTAGGTCAGCGATGTGCCCGCATGGCGGCACCGGCGCTTCCAGCTCGCACTGCTCGAGCCGGAAGCGCCGCAGCTCCTCGTCTGTCCCCCTGTCCGGCGAGCGCCCGGCAGTGCGTTCGGACCGCCGGATCGACTGTCGTTCGCGAGTGATCTGCTTCTAGGCGTCCCCGACCACTTCCGTCACCAGACCAGAGCCGCCGCAGGCAGGACAGGCTTGACCGTCCAGCCGCCCGGAGCCTGCGCAAGCGGGGCAACTGTTCTCACCGGTCTGGCTGTCGTCCGGCTGTGCCGGCCCGATCGGTTCGGCGTTCATGTCGTTCTCCATCAAACGCGCTCGAGCAGCAGGGCGATCCCCTGGCCGACGCCGATGCACATGAACGCGAGCGCGTAGCGCCCGCCGGTGCGGTGCAGTTCCTCGGCAGCGGTCAGCGCGAGGCGGGCCCCTGACATGCCGAGCGGATGGCCCAGCGCGATGGCTCCGCCATTGGGGTTCAGGCGCGGGTCCGCCGGATCGATGCCGAGGTCGCGGGTGGAGGCGATCGCCTGCGCCGCGAACGCCTCGTTGAGTTCGATCACGTCGAGCTGATCGACCGAAAGGCGGGCGCGCTCGAGCAGCTTGCGCGCGGCCGGCACCGGGCCGATGCCCATCACCCGTGGCGCGACCCCCGCCGCCGCCATGCCCACGATCCGCGCGCGCGGCGTCAGCCCGTGGCGCGCAGCCGCAGCCTCCGAAGCGACGAGCATCGCCGCCGCACCGTCATTCACGCCGGATGCGTTGCCGGCCGTCACGGTGCCGTCCGGACGCACCACCGGCTTCAGTTTCGCGAGCACGTCCAGGCTGGTCGCGCGAGGATGTTCGTCCCGGTCGACCAGGATGGCCTCGCCCTTCTTCTGCGCGATGGCGACGGGGACGATTTCCGCTGCCAGACGCCCCGAAGCCTGCGCACGCGCAGCCTTTTCCTGACTCGCGAGGGCGAAGGCATCCTGATCCTCGCGGCTGACGTGCCAGTCGGTGGCGACGTTTTCCGCCGTCTCCGGCATCGAGTCCACGCCATAGCGGCGCTGCATCGCCGGATTGACGAAGCGCCAGCCGATGGTGGTATCCTCGATCTTCTGCGCGCGCGAGAAGGCGGTATCCGCCTTGCCCATCACGTAGGGGGCCCGGCTCATACTCTCCACGCCGCCGGCGATCATCAGATCGGCGTCACCCGCCCGGATCGCCCGCGCGGCGCTACCGAGCGCATCGAGCCCCGAGCCACACAGGCGGTTCACGGTCGAGCCGGACACGCCTTCGGGAAGCCCGGCGAGCAACGTCGCCATGCGCGCCACGTTGCGGTTGTCCTCGCCCGCCTGATTGGCGCAGCCGAGGATGACATCGTCCACCGCCGCCCAGTCCACACCCGGGTTGCGCGACACGAGTGCGGCGAGCGGAACGGCGGCGAGGTCGTCCGCCCGCACGGTGGCCAGCGCGCCGCCAAAGCGGCCGATCGGGGTGCGAACCGCGTCGCAAAGAAAGGCGTCTGGCATCAGGCTTCCTTGTTCAGGTCGGCGATGATCCGCCCGGCTTCGGCAAAGGCGGTATTGGCGGCGGGAACGCCAGCATAGATCGCGGTCTGCATCAGCACCTCCTTGAGCTCGTCTTGAGTGAAGCCGCCCTGGGTGAGCCCCGCGCGGACGTGCAGCGCGAACTCTTCCCACCTGCCGAGACTCGCGGTGATCGCCAGCACCAGCAGCCGACGAGTGCGGTCATCGAGGCCGGGGCGTCCCCATATCTCGTGCCAGGCGACCCGCGTGATGAACGCCTGGAAGTCGGCGTTGAAGGGCGTCCTGTTTGCAAGGCTGCGATCGACCCACGCATCACCCAGCACCCGGCGTCGGTTGAGCAGGCCCGCCTCGAACAGCGTGTCTTCGGCTCCGGTCGCCTCCGGCCGCCGCAGCAGGAAGCGCCGCAGCGCTGCCGCCACGGCCGCCGGCGCCTCTATCGGGGCGAGATGCGCCGCGTCGAGGTGCGCCACCTCGGCGTGCGGGATCGCTTCGGCCAGGGTGTGACCATGCGGCTCGAACGGCGTCGACGTATCGCGGTCGCCAGCGGCGACCAGCGTCGGCACCGCCACGTCCGCCAACCGGTCGGCAAGGTCCATGTCGCGGATCGCGGCGCCAGCCCCGGCATAGCCCGCCGACGCCATGCCGAGCAGACCCCGTCGGATACTTTCCTCCACTTCCGGACGCGCTCGCGCAAAGCCAGGCGAAAGAAAGCGACCCATGACGAGGTCGGCGACAGCGGCGGTGCCGCCGGCCCGCACCTTGCCGATCCTGTCGTCCCAGCCGGCGCGGTCCATCGTCGCCGAGGTGCAGATCAACGCCAGCGCCGTCACCCGCGCCGGGTGATCGAGGGCGATCTGCATCGCGATCATGCCGCCCAGCGATACGCCTGCGACGCTTGCGCTCGCGATGCCGGCGGCTTCCATCACCGCAACCACGTCCGCGGCAAGCATCGCCATGGAATAGTCGCCACCCGGGGCGTCGGAGGCACCGTGGCCGCGCGTGTCGATCCGCAACAGGCGAAAGGCCGGCAGCAGGTGCGGGATGCAGCCGTCCCACAACGCCATGTCGGTGCCGATCGAATTGAGCAGCACCAACGCCGGGCGGTCGCCCTCCCCTTCCAGCTTCCAATAGAGGCGCACGCCGTCGCGAGTGGTGAATGGCATCCTATTCCTCCCCGCCGAGCAGCGCCGCCACCAGCGCCGCGCTTTCGCCGATATCCTCCCCCAATCCGGCCGCGGCGAGGTTGCTGGCGATGGCCGTGGCGTCGATATCCAGACCTTCGGCAACGTCAGCCATTGCCGCCATGCTTCCCGCCGCGAGGAGGAACAGGTCCGCAAGGACCGGGCCCTCCGCCTGCCAGCCGCCGAGGCCGCGCTCCTCCTCGGCAGGCAGTCCCGCCAGAACGCCCGAAACCAGTCCCGGCGCGCGGAACGCCGCCGACAGCGCCACCTGGCAGCCGGTGGGATTGCGCTTGTGGCCCATGGCCGAGGAACCCCCGCGGCCGGGCACCGCGGGCTCGCGTGCCTCGCCCACGGCGTTCTGCGCGAGCAGGCTGACGTCGCGCGCCATCTTGCCAAGCGCACCGATCAGGATGCCGACCGCGGAGGCGATGCCGGCGACACCGGTACGCCGCGCATGCCAGGGCGGCGACGGCGGCAGATCGAGCGCGGCGGCGAGCCGGATCGCGATCGCGCCCCCCTTCCCCTCCAGCCCCGCGCGCGTGCCGGCCGCACTGCCGAACTGGAGCACCGCGCCTGCCGCGATGTCGCGATCCAATCTCTGCAACCCGTCCGCCACACCGGCATGCCATTGGGCGATGCGCAGCCCGAAACCGATCGGCAGCGCGTCCTGAAGCAGCGTGCGGCCAAGCGCCGGAGTTTCCGCCTGCGCGCGGGCGAGCCGCTCCAGCCCGCTGAGGACTCGCCGTCCGTCCGCCGCAAGCAGCGCGGCGGCCGCGCGCACCTGCCGCATCAGCACCGTGTCGGCGACGTCCTGGCTGGTCGCGCCACGATGGACGGCACCCGCCGCATCGCCGGCCACCGCCGCGCGCAACCGCTTCACCAGCGGAATGGCGAGCGTGCCCGCAAGCGCCGCTTCCTCGGCCAGTTCGGCCGGGTCGATCTCGATCCGATCGCACCCGGCGGCGATCGCCTCGGCCACCTCCGGAGCGAGGAGTCCTTCCGCCGCCTCGGCCTTCGCGAGTGCCGCCTCGAAGGCGAGCGCATGGCGCAGCGTCGCAACGTCGTCCCACACCGCCAGCATCGCCGGCGTGGTGGCGGGGCGGGTGCGCAGCAGGTCGCTCACAGGTCGAAGAACACCGTCTCGTTCTCGCCGCGCAGAACGAGGTCGAGCCACCAGTCGCCATTGTCCTGCCGCCGCGCGATCAGCGTCTGCCGCCGTTCTTCCGGAACGCTGCCAAGCACCGGATCACTGTCGTTGCCCTCGGCCCCTTCGAAGTAGAGGCGGGTCGCCAATCGCTTCAGGATGCCGCGCCCGAAGACGGAAACGGCCAGATGCGGCGCCTGCAGGCTGTTGCCGGGTCCCGCCACACGGCCAGGACGCACCGTGCGAAAACGGTAAACCCCTTCGCGGTCGGTGGATGCCCGGCCGAACCCGACGAAATGGGGATCGAGCGGCACGTCCTCGCGCGGGTCGTCCTCGCTGCGATAGCGACCGGCGGCATTGGCCTGCCAAATCTCGATCATCGCATCGGGCACGGGGTTGCCCGCGCCGTCGATCACGCGCCCGGCGATCTCGATCACCTCACCTTCGGGCGTGCCCGTGGGAGACGACAGGTTGAGCACCCAATGCTCTTCGGCGAACAGTTCGGGCCGGGCGCCCATGTCCGACTGGCCGACCAGGTCCGCGCCGCCCTTCCACGGCAGGCCATAGTGGAAGAAGGGGCCCACCGTCTGGCTTGGCGTCTGACCAAACAGCGCGAGATCCTGGTTGTCCTCGCGCGGCGCGGCGTTGCGGGTCTCGAGGTCCGGACTCTCAATGCTCGTCATGATCGTCCTCGAACGGCGTCTGCTGCTGGCCCTTGAGTACCACGTCGAACAGGTAGCCCAAGGCCCAGTTCGGCTGGCTGGTGGCGATGTCGAAGCGGCTCACCATGCGCTGGCGATAGGGCATCGGCACCGCGTTCGCGATCGGGTCGATCTCGATCAGGGGATCGTCGGGGAAGTACATCTGCGTCACCAGCCGCGTCGCAAAGGCGCGGCCGAGCAGCGACAGATGGATGTGCGCCGGCCGCCACGCATTCTTGTGATTGCCCCAGGGGTAGGCACCGGGACGCACCGTCACAAAGCGATATCGCCCCTCCGCGTCCGTCACCACCCGTCCGGCACCGGTGAAGTTCGGGTCGAGCGGCGCGTCCCAGACGTCGTGGCTGTGGACGTAGCGACCCGCGGCATTGGCCTGCCAGATTTCGATCACCGTCTCCGGCACGGGGCGCCCCGCCTCGTCGAGCACGCGGCCCGAGACGATGATGCGCTGACCCTGAGGTGCGCCGCCATGCTGCGTTGTGAGGTCGGCAACGGCCGGTCCCATCAGGCGGCCCCACATGCCCGTGGGGCCCGTCACCTCCGTCAGCGTCTGTGGCACGCGCACGAGCGGCTGGTCGGGCGACCGCAGAAGCGTCGAACGATAGTCGGCAAAACGCGAGGGCGGCGCTCCCGCGTCATCGCGCGCGTAGGGAATGATGTCGCTCATGCAGCATGTTCCAGATCGGGGGCAAGCGTCAGCGGAACACCGGTTTTCGCCCGCACCTCCTCCAGCGTCACACCGGGTGCGAGTTCGACCAGCGTCAGGCCGCCGGCCGCCTTGTCGCAGGCAAGGACCGCGAGATCGGTGACGATCAGGTCCACGCACGCCTTGCCGGTCAAGGGAAGCGTGCATTCGGGCAGGATCTTGGGCGCGCCGGACTTGCTGGAATGGTCCATCACCACCACCACCCGCTTGACGCCGGCAACCAGGTCCATGGCGCCACCCATACCCTTCACCATCTTGCCGGGAATGGTCCAGTTGGCGATGTCGCCCTTCTCGCTCACCTCCATGGCGCCGAGCACCGCCATGTCGATATGGCCGCCACGGATCATGGCGAAGCTGTCGGCCGAGGAAAAGAAGCTCGACGTCGGCAGTGCGGTGATGGTCTGCTTGCCGGCGTTGATCAGGTCAGGGTCGGCTTCGCCTTCGTAAGGGAACGGCCCCATGCCAAGCATGCCGTTTTCCGACTGCAGCGTAACGTTGACGCCGGGCGGAATGTTGTTCGCCACCAGCGTGGGGATGCCGATCCCGAGGTTGACGTAGAAGCCGTCCTCCAACTCGCGAGCGGCGCGGGCGGCCATCTGCTCGCGTGTCCAGCCTTTGATCTGTTCGGGCATCAGGCGGTTTCCCTCGGGCGCGTGGTCAGCTTCTCGATCCGCTTCTCGTTTACCGTGCTCTTGACGATGCGGTCGACATAGATGCCGGGGGTGTGGATACAGTCGGGGTCGAAGAACCCGGCTTCCACGATCTCCTCGACCTCGACCACCGTGACCTTGCCCGCCGTTGCCATGTTGGGGTTGAAGTTGCGCGCGGTCATCCGGAACTGGAGGTTGCCGGCCGGATCGGCGCGCCACGCCTTGATGATGGACAGATCGCTGCGAAGCCACGTTTCGCGCACGTACTCCTCGCCGTCGAAGACCTCGGTGGGCTTTCCCTCCGCGACCACCGTTCCCACACCCGTCCTGGTATAGAAGGCCGGTATGCCTGCGCCACCGGCACGGATGCGCTCGGCAAGCGTGCCCTGCGGGTTGAGTTCGAGCTCGAGCTCGCCGGAGAGGTACTGCTGTTCGAACAACTTGTTTTCGCCGACATAGGATGAGATCATCTTCTTCACCTGCCGGCTTTCCAGCAGCATCCACAGCCCGAAGCCGTCAGCGCCGGCGTTGTTCGACACGATCGTCAGGTCCTTGACCCCGCTCGCCCGGATTTCGGGAATCAGACTCTCGGGGTTGCCCGACAGGCCGAACCCGCCCGACATGATCGTCATGCCATCGAATAGCAGGCCGTCGAGCGCGGCGCCGGGGCTGTCGTAGATCTTGTTCTTCATGCTGCCTCCATCGGTAGCCCGACATAGTTCTCGGCCAACGCGCGCTGGGCCGTTTCGGAGCCGCGCAAATAATCCAGCTCGGCCATTTGCAGTCGCCGCGAAAAGCCGTCCATGTCGGGAAAGCGGTGCGTGATCGAGGTGAACCACCAGGAAAAGCGCTCCGCCTTCCACACCCGGGCAAGCGCTCGAGCGGAATAACCGTCGATCCCGGCCTCGCCGCCGCTGGAATAGAATTGCGCCAGAGCTTCGGCGAGCACCATCACGTCCGACACGGCAAGGTTCATGCCCTTGGCGCCCGTAGGCGGCACGATATGCGCCGCGTCGCCGGCCAGGAACAGCCGCCCCCAGCGCATCGGTTCCGCGACAAAGGAGCGCAACGGTGCGATCGCTTTTTCGAAACACGCCCCGCGAATGACCTTGGCTGCGGCAGTAGGTCCGAGGCGCAGGCAAAGCTCGTCCCAGAAGCGCTCGTCGGGCCAGTCAGCGATGTCTTCGTCGAGGGCGCACTGGATGTAGTAACGACTGCGCGTGGGTGAGCGCATCGAGGCGAGCGCAAATCCCCGCTCATGGTTGGCGTAGATCAACTCGTGATTGGCAGGCGGCACCTCGGCAAGGATCCCCAGCCATCCGAACGGATACACGCGCTCGAAGGTTCGGAGCACCGATGCGGGGACGGCGGCGCGACTTGCCCCATGATAGCCGTCGCAGCCGATCACGAAGTCGCAATGGAGGCGCCTTTCCTCGCCATCGGTACGCCAACTCACCCAAGGACGAGCCGCATCCAGATCGTGAAGCGCCAGATCGGTGACGTTCCAGACCACCGACACACCGCGTCGTTCGGCAGCATCGAACAGATCGCGCATCACCTCCTGCTGGCCATAGACGGTGACGCTTGCACCACCGGTCAGCCGGGCCATGTCGATGCGGAACAGCTCGCCATCCAACGCAAGGTTGATCCCACCGTGCTTCAACCCTTCCCGCTCCAGGCGCGCGCCGACGCCAAGGCTCCGCATCAGGTCAACGGTGACCTGTTCCAGAACCCCCGCCCGCACTCGCCCTTGAACATAGGTTCGGTCACGCCGTTCCAGCACCACGCAGTCGATGCCCTGCGCCCGCAGCAGGTGCGCCAGGAACATGCCCGCCGGGCCGGCGCCGATGATAGCGATCTGCGTACGCATTTGCGGATCCTCTCACCGTGCGGACTTCGCCACTTCGGCCCATTGTGCGTTGGGGCTCGCCGCCCAACCATGGAATGACCGACGAATAACTTGGACGATCCGCCGAAACCGCTTAGATGATCTCATGCCGAAGCATGCCGTTCCGACATTCTACCTCTATGGAGAGCCTCATCGCGCCGTGGATGCGGACTTCATCCACGTCGAACCGCTCGATGATCGCTCCCGACCCAGCGATTGGACGATCCGTCCGCATGCCCACGCCGAACTCAGCCAGCTGTTTCTGCTCTCGTCGGGTGCCGGATCGATGCAGGCAGACGGTTGTGCAATGGCGTTCGTCGCCCCGGCGCTGCTGGTGATGCCGGCCACCATTGTTCACGGTTTCAGCTGGGCGTCAGACTCGGCCGGGTGGGTCGCCACGATGGCGCAGACCGAGCTGAAGGCACTGATCGGCGATGATGAGGAGATCGCGACATTGTTCGCGGCCGCGCGGGCCGCGCCGCTGTCGCTGGAGGAACTGGCAACGGCCGAGAAGCGGATGGCGGCATTGGGCCGCGAACTCGGCTGGTCCGCGCCGGGACGTCGGGCGGCATTGCGCGCGGCGCTGCTCGACCTCGTCGTGCTTGCTTTGCGAGGCACCATGCTCGCGCCCGCCGCGCAGGCGCCGCCCGGCCGGCAGGCGGCGCTGGTTGCCCGTTTCCGGGAGCGGATCGACCACCGCTTTCGGCAACGGGAGCCGGTACAGCGTCATGCAGCGGCTTTAGGCGTATCCGAAAGCACCCTGCGGGCGGCATGCATTGAGATTGCCGGACTGTCGCCGGCCATGATGATCGACCAACGCGCCATCCTGGAGGCGCGGCGCGCCTTGATCTACTCGAGCCTGCCGATCGCCGAACTCGGCTATGCGCTAGGCTTCACCGACCCAGCCTATTTTTCACGTTTCTTTGCCCGCCATGTCGGCCACTCGCCCCGCGATCACCGGGCACGGCGGGGGCAGGTTTAGCCGCCCGTCGTTCGGAGCGGTTCCAGATTTCCCGGCCATCAAACCCTGACCGTCTTGCGGCAACGCGTCGTGGGCCCCGCGATCGTGCGGTCCATCGCGACGCGGCACGGCGGCGCGGTGACGCTGGAGCGGGGCACGACAGGTGCCCGCGCGCCGGTGGTGCTCCCGCTGGCCGGCTGAACCGCATCGGCCGGCCGTCGCCGACCGACAGGGCCTGCAACAAACCGACACGCCGCCGACATATCGGCGCGACGCGGCCGGTTCACTCGTTCCTCGCACTGGAACGGGAGATCCCTATGCACGACCACCACGAAGATCACGGCCACAGCCTCGCGGAAGACATGGTAGTGATGGAGGCGATGATTGCCCGCCGCCGTGCGCTGAAGTGGTTTGCCGGCGCCGGCACCGCGGCGCTGGTCGCGGGTTGCGGCGGCAGCAGCGGGTCGAGCACCGAATCGGCCAGCTCCGTCACGGTGGTCAGCGGCAGCACGCCGACCCCGACACCCACGGCGACCGCCACTGCCACCCCCACTCCGACCCCGACGCCCACCGCGACGGCCACCGCGAGCAGCTCGGGCTGCGTGGTCGATCCTACGGAAACCAACGGTCCTTACCCCGCCGACGGCACCAACACCTCGGGCGGCTCGACGTCGAACGCGCTCACCGCCACTGGCATCGTGCGCAGCGACATCCGATCGAGCTTCCTCGGAACCACCACGGTGGCGACGGGCGTCCAGCTGACGCTCACCCTCACGGTGGTCAACGTCAACGCCAGCTGCGCGCCGCTGTCGGGCTATGCGGTCTACATCTGGGCCTGCGACCGCCAGGGCAATTACTCCCTCTATACCGTGGCCGCGGAAAGCTACCTGCGCGGCGTTCAGGTGACCGACGCCAACGGCCAGGTTACCTTCACCATGATCTTCCCCGGCTGCTATTCGGGGCGCTGGCCGCACATCCATTTCGAGGTATTCTCCAGCCTGTCGACCGCGACGGGCGGCCGCTATGCCTCGCTGGTCTCGCAGCTGGCGTTGCCCGCCGCAGCGTGCACTGCGGTGTACGCGGACACCACGACCTACCCGTCGAGCTCGCGCAACTTCGCGCAGATAACGCTCTCCAGCGACAACGTGTTCGGCGACAACAGCTCGGCGCAGATCGCGCAGCAGACCCCGACACTGACCGGCAGCCCGGCAGCGGGCTATACCGCCAACGCGATCATTGGCTTGGCGCGCTAGCGCGTCGATGAGATGGCGCGGCGCACTCCCCTGTCGCCGCGTCGCCCTGGCCGGTTCTCCCGGCCGGCCGGGGCTTTACCGCATCGGCATGACGGACCGAGAGAAGCATGTCGGCCGGGCTCGCGCGAGGAATATCGCGGTGCTTTCCGTCGACTGGGCAGTGCCCGTCTGACCGGCGCCGCCCGGGCGCCAGGTGAGCCGGTAGCCTACCTTCAGACTGTCATGGGGCGCAGGATCGTCGAACATGGCCTCCACCCTGGTCGGCTCGACCGCGCCGTCCCTCCCGCTGCTGAACAGCTGCAGGTCCAGCCAAGGTTCGCCTCCATCCCAGGAGATGCCCACGTCGCACCCGGAGTTCGCCGATGCGCAGTAGCGATGCACCACGGTGAACCTGCTCAAGCTGGCTTCCAGCCGGGCGAGGCGCTCCGGCGCGCCGCGCATGTTGAGGTCTCCGCCGAATATCCTCGCCGCTTCAGCTTTGTTCGCTGCGGCAACGAAGCTCGCCACATCGCCTATCCTACAAGGCGTGTCAGCATGTTACCGCCGTTGTATCGCTCGCTGGATACCCAGAGCACGAAGCCGCTGCGCGGCAGGGGTGATGGCGGTGAGGTAGCGCGCCTGCGCTGAGGTTCGGCCCTGCGGTGACGGTGGCGGACGATGGAGTTCCTTCAACGAGAGGACTCCTCCCATGGTAACTCTACCGGTCGACCGCCCCTGGACCGGCTTAGTTGTCGAGGCAACGGCGGATCCCGAGGAACGTCAGATCCGTTCGCCCCAGACCTCAATATGGTCACGTCGTTCGGTCCTGATCGGGCGTGGCGCGTCCAGGAGAGCAGTGAGGCCTGCATCGGCGAGCCACGCGCGCACCTCTGATTCGGCGCCAGGGGCGAGTGCGTCGACGGCGTCGGTGATCCGCTGCCACAGGTACAGCATGTAGGGCTGCACGCCGCTTTCCACGGGCACGCCGCGGAACGTGGTCGTCACCGTGCCGATGATGCGCTGGTGCGGCTTGGCGGTGACGGGTGCACCCTCCGCCACATCGTGGTCGGCGACGAAGCCGCGGATCATCGCGAGCTTGTCGGTCAGCTCCGGCAGCAGTTCCGCCGCCATGTGCCGGTAGAGCGGCAGCAGCGTTGCCGGGATCGTATCATCCGGAAGGAACGTGTCGGGATAGACGCCATATTCCGGCATGTCGGGATCGGGCGCATTCATCCGTTCGACCCAGCGGAAGACCTTCGGCGCACGGCGCTTCATCAGGTCGGCAGGCACGGGATCGCGACCGAGATGGGCGAACAGCGGTCCCAGCAGGCCATAATCGCCGACCGAGGCTTGTCCGCCGAATAGATAGGGATGCTCGGCAAAGTGCGCCTCGAGCAGATCGAGCAGCGCGCAATAAGACGCCTCGATCGCCGGCACCGTCTCCGCGGTGACGCCCAGCATCGGCAGATACGAGCGCATCCGCGCCATGATCCCGCCCGCGGCCGCTTCGCCCGACCCGCCCGCGAACGCGTCCGCCAGGAAGCGTTCCTGCGCGTCGGCATGGTTCCAGCGATAGTGCATGGCATGGCGGGTCAGGCCGACGACCGCGTACAGTTCCGCCACATGCGCCAGCACGCGTTGCCGCGGCCCCGTCGGGTAAGCGCTCGCGCGAACGCCCTCGCGCTCGAAATGATCGAGGATGTCGATCGTGTCCTGCACGATTCTGCCGTCGGGAAGCGCAACAACCGGGATGATACCGCGTCCGATGACAGGCACGATCTCGGTCCGGAAGCGCGGATCGGCCGCACGCTCCACATAGGGAATGCCCTGCTTACGAAAGTAAGAGCGTGTCTTGCCCGTATAGAGCGAATGCGGCGCGCCGTAGAGGATGACTGGGTCCATACGTGCGCATGTGCGGCAAGCGTGGTCCGATCGCAACGAGCGCGTGCTGATCGGGACAGGTTCCCCCGTGACGCGACATCCCGACGTTCTCTGGAAAGAGCGACCGATGGGCGTGCTCTAGCGGCGTTGAAGCCGCTGAACGATCGCGTCTCACTACCTATCCACGCATGAGCTCAATAAGCGGTTCGAACGCCGAAAACCACCCACCGGGACCGTCACCGTGAGCCATCAAGCCTCTTCAACAGTCCCGCCCGGTTCTGATACTGGCGGCTTCCCGTATACGATCTTATGAGACAGACGCTGACCATCTGCTGATTGTCCTCGATCGAAAATAGCGGCGGTCTGTGGTCAGCACCGCCGCTATCTGGCCGCTGATCGTCAGGCGCTTGGAACTGGATGCAATAGTTCGGGAAAGCCGATCCGGTCGAGGAACTGCTCCCGCATGCGGTCGATGACCGCGAAGGTCACGGCCGCGCCGACGCTTGCCGGATCGATGTGGACGCGCAACGGGCGCTTGCCGGGCTTGGCGGCGACCACATCGACGACGGCACGGCCCGACCGCGCTCGGACGTCAAGCCGTCCGAGGCAGATGCGATCCGGGTTCCTTGCCCACAGATTATCGATCCGGCGCTAATTGGGCGGGTTGCATTCCAGCGTGCCAAGGCAGCGCCGCGTGTCGCGCCGCCGCGGATCACCAACTCGCCCGTAATCCTGACCGGCATCGCGCACTGTGGCGAGAAAGGCTGCTCCTCCGGGTTGACCATCGGGACCGGCAAGGGAGGCCGCTACGGCTACTACACCTGCAATGCGAAGGCGACGGCTGGAGCCGCACGCTGTCCGAGCAAGCCCATCCGCTAGGACGAACTGGACGCGGTCGTCCTCGACCTGCTCCTGGAGCGTATTCTCGAAGCCGGTCGGCTGAAGCAGTTGCTCGCCGCCGTAATGGAGCGTTCGGACGAGGCGGATGAGCGCCGTCGTCCTGATCTCGAGCGGGTGCAACGCGAGCTTGGCATCGCCGAGCAGCGGTACCGGCGTTTCTTCTCGCTCATCGAAGACGACAAGGTGAGTGCGAGCGATCGGATCGTAGCCGAGCGGCCGGCGGAGCACCGTCAAACTATTGCGCAGCTGGAAGCAACGCGACGCAGCCTCGAGCGGCAGCTTGTTAAGGGCAGGCAGCGGATCGACGACGCGCTGCTCGAGCGGTTTTCCCACCTCCTCAGCAGTCGGTTGCGTGAGGACGAGCCAGCGTTGCGCCGAACTCATGTGCGGCTGTTCGTGTCCCACGTCCGCGTCTCGCGCGACCAGATCGTCGTGTCGGGTACCCCTGCGGCACTGGAAGCCGCGCTGATAGGCACCAACGGTGGCAGCGCGCCATCGGTGCCCAGTTTTGACCGGGAGTGGTGCCGCTTGCAGGACTCGAACCTGCGACCCCCGCATTACGAATGCGATGCTCTACCAGCTGAGCTAAAGCGGCGCGCACCGGTGTGGCCGGTGTGAGGCGCAGCCGCGTAGCAGGTCGCCACTGGCGTGACAAGCGGCCCGACACCTCATGGGGCCGCTTTACGCCGCGTTAACCACAGGCGGTGCAAGACCGTGCCCGACGGGGCGAATGCCCTCGCACGGGGACTTGGGTTGAGCATGGATACGGCGCGCGACTTCGACGACGAGGACCGGTTCGCGATCGACGACGACGGTGCCGACGCGGGCGTCGACGACGCCGTGTTCGATCTCGGCGGTGACGAGCGGCGCATGCATGTGCGCGCCTACAACCACTGGGTTTCGCTGCTCAAGGGGCGCCCCTACCCCTCGATCGAAGACCTCGATCCCGCCAACATCGCCGATTTCGGCCCCAACAGCGTGCTGCTCGACTTCTCCGCCGGCGTCGAGGACCCGGTGATCGCCTTCCTCGGCCGCGAACTGCGCGAGGAATGCGCGCTCGATGCCGACATCCGCCGCATCGCCGACGTGCCGAGCCGCTCCCTGCTGTCGCGGCTCACCGACCATTATCTCCAGATCATCGCCAATCGCGCGCCGATCGGCTTCGAAGCCGAGTTCGTGGGCACGCGCGGGCGCATCACCATGTACCGCGGCATCCTGATGCCCTTCTCGTCCAACGGCGAGATCATCGACTTCATCTACGGCGTCATCAACTGGAAGGAAGTGGTCGACACCGCCACCCAGGCGACGCTCGACGCGGAGCTCGATGCGGCGCGACGCTCGATGCCGAAGGCGTCGCATGACGCACCGATCTGGGCCGACAGCCCGAGCGCCCATGTCGAGGATCTGGCCGACGACGACGAGGGGTTCGAGCGCGATGGCCTCGAGCCGCTCGGCGGGCCTGGCGACCTGCTGCTGTCGGGTTCGCTCGCCGACCGGCTGAGCCTCGCGCGCGAGAGCGCCGCGCAGGTCCGCGCCGCCGATACGCGCAGCCGCGCCGCCCTCTACCGCACGCTCGCCCGCGCGCACGACTTCGCGCTGGCCGCCGAGGCGGATGCGGAGAGTTTTGCCGAACTGCTCGAGGATGCCGGGCTGGTGGCGCAGGCGCGCGCGCCGATGACGCCGATCGTGAAGCTCGTCTTCGGCGGCGATTACGACAAGACGCGGCTCACCGAATATGCCGCCGTGCTCCAGCACGCCCGCCGGCACGACGTCGGTGCAGGCGGCCTCGCCGACTTCCTCGATGCAGCCGATGGCGGTATCAAGGGCATCGTCGCCGCCGAACGCGCCGCGAAGCGGCCGGCCAAGGCGACTGCCGAGCCCGACCTGTTCGATCGCATCCGTGCCGAGTTGCGCGACCGTGCCTCGCTCGCGGCGGTGGCCATCGACGCCGAACAGGCGGAATTCGTGGTGCTGCTCGCCCGCGCGAACCCCCAAGGCACGCTCGACGTGGTGGCCCGCGTCGACGAGGCGCGCACGGTCGACGCCGTGATCCGCCGCGCGGCCGCCTGATCCGCACCGGCGCGGGTGGGTTGAGCCCGTCGGCTCGCGAGCGCATAGAGCCGCGCCATGAGCACCACCTCTGACCGCGCCGTCGAGGCGCTCGCCGACCGGCTGACCCACGGCGCGCTGCCCGGTGAACTGAAGGGCTTCGGCCCGGCGGAAGTGGAGGCGGCAGCCCGCTTCGTCGCCGATACCGCCGCCCGGCGCGAGGGGCCCGGCCCCGCCATCCAGATCGAACCGATCGCGTCGGACGACGTCCATCGCCGCATGCGCCTGGCCATCGTCAACGACGACATGCCGTTCCTGGTCGATTCGGTCGCCGCGGCGATCGGTGCCGAGGACATCGCGATCGAGCGGATCATCCACCCTGTGGTTCCGGTGACGCGCGGCGGCGACGGGGCGCTGGCGATCGGAGACGGCGGCGCGCCGGAATCGATGATCTACATCGAGATGGACCGCGCCGACGCACGCGAGCGGCGCGAGCTGGTCGGTGGGCTGGCGGCGGTGCTCGCCGACGTGCGCGCGGCGGTTGCCGACTGGCCCGAGCTCGAGCGCGCCATGGCGAGCGACGCGGCGGAGCTGGCGCCCGGCGAGGGCCAAGCGCTGCTCCACTGGTTCCTCGACGGTCACCTGACGCTGCTCGGCCACCAACGCTGGCTGCGCGACGGTGGCGCCCAGTCAGCGCTCGGCATCGCGCGCAACGCGCATGCGGTACCGATCCTCGCCGACGCCTCGCGCACGCTGGCCCTCGACTGGTTCGCCGCCGGCCGCCAGACGCCGCTGCTGCTCAAGTCCAGCCTGATCTCCACCGTTCACCGCGCGGTGCCGCTCGATCTGGTGCTGCTGCCGTTGGTGGACGGCGGGCAGGTGGTGGGGCTGTCGATCCACGTCGGCCTGTGGACCAGCGGCGCGCTCGCGGCGCCCGCGCGCGACGTGCCGGTGCTGCGCGCGCGGCTGGCGGACCTGCAGGAAAAGTTCGGATTCGATCCCCGTGGCCATGCCGGCAAGGCGCTGACGCATGCGCTGGGCGCGCTGCCGCATGACCTTGCGGTGGCGTTTGAGCCGGGCGGCCTGGAGGAGCTCGCGCTGACCGCCATGTCGCTGGCCGACCGGCCGCGGCCGGCGCTGGTGGTGATCCGCTCGGCGCTGGAGCGGCACCTGTTCGCGTTCGTGTGGCTGCCGCGCGACGACGTCACCACGGCCCGCCGCGTTGCGATCGGCGAGCTGATCGCGCTGGAGGCCAATGGCTCGGTGCTCAACTGGTCGATCGCGTTGGAGGACAGCCGCGTGGCCCTGCTGCGCTACACGATCGACGTACGCGGGGCGGGTCGCATGCCCGACGTCGCCGCGCTGGACGCCCGGATCGGCCGCATGGTGCGCGGCTGGGCGCCGGCGGTGGAGGCGGCGCTGGTCGAGCAGGTCGGCGCCCAGCGCGCGGCGCGGCTGGCGCTGCGCTTCGCCGCCGCCTTTCCGCAAGGCTTCCGCAACGCCAATCTCGCCGAGGAAGCCGCAGCCGATATCGAGCGGCTGGCGCGGCTCGACGGTGCCGAGACCCGTGAGGTGCGGATCGCCCCCCGTCAGGACCGCACCATCCTCAAGATTTACCGCCAGGGCGGCGCGTTGGCGCTGTCGGACGCGGTGCCCGTGCTAGAGAATTTCGGCTTCCGCGTGATCGAGGAAGCGGCGACGCAGCTCCTCGACGAGGCGCGCTCCTCGATCCACGCCTTCTGGGTGGAGGCGGGCGGCGCGCTGCCGCACGACGCGACGCTGCTCGAAGGCGCGATCGCGGCGGTGCTCGAGGGCCGCGCCGAGAACGATGCGTTCAACCGGCTGATCGTCGATGCGGGGATGATGCCGGCGGCCGTGGTGCTGTTCCGCGCCTGGTTCCGTTACCTGCGCCAGGCGGGGCTGCCCTATGGCCTCGGCACCGTCGTCGATGCGCTACGGCGGGCGCCGCTCGTTGCGGCGGGCCTGGTGGCCCGGTTTGCGGCGGCGCACGATCCGGCCGGCGGCATCGACGTCGCCGAGGCGGACGCGGCGATCGAACAGGCGCTGGACGCCGTCACCGCGATCGATGACGATCGCGTGCTGCGCGCCTATCGCAACCTGGTGGCGGCGTGCCTGCGCACCAACGCCTACACGCCCGCCGCCGACGAGGCGCTCGCGTTCAAGCTGGACAGCCACCTCATTCCCGGCCTGCCCGCCCCGGTGCCGTGGCGCGAGATCTGGGTCTATTCGCCGCGTGTCGAGGGCATCCACCTGCGCGCGGGCCCGGTGGCGCGCGGCGGCCTCAGATGGTCCGACCGCCGCGACGATTTCCGCACGGAGATCCTGGGGCTGATGAAGGCGCAGCGCGTCAAGAACGCGGTGATCGTGCCGACCGGCGCCAAGGGCGGCTTCTACCCCAAGCAGCTTCCCTCGCCGATCAATCGCGACGCCTGGCTGGCCGAAGGCACCGAAAGCTACCGCGTCTTCATCCGCGCGTTGCTGTCCATCACCGACAACATCGTCGGCGGGGCCGTGGTGCACCCGAACGGCGTGACGATCCTCGACGGCGAGGACCCGTATTTCGTGGTCGCCGCCGACAAGGGTACGGCGACCTTCTCCGACGTCGCCAACGCGATCGCGCTGGAGCACGGCTTCTGGCTCGGCGACGCCTTCGCCTCCGGGGGCAGCGTCGGCTACGACCACAAGGCGATGGGGATCACCGCCAAGGGCGCGTGGATTTCGGTCCAGCGCCACTTCGCGGAACGCGGGCTCGACGTGCAGACGCAGCCGATCACCGTGGTCGGCTGCGGCGACATGTCGGGCGACGTGTTCGGCAACGGCATGCTGTTGTCCAAGACGATCAAGCTCGTCGCGGCGTTCGACCATCGCCACATCTTCCTCGATCCCGATCCGGACCCGGCAGCGAGCTGGGAAGAGCGCGCGCGCATGTTCGCGCTGCCGCGCTCGTCCTGGGCGGATTATGCGGGCCCGATCTCGGCAGGCGGCGGCGTCCACAGCCGCGCCGCCAAGTCGATCGCCGTCACGCCCGAGGCCGCCGCCTCCCTCGGCATCGAGCCGAGCGAGATGGAGCCGGCGGCGCTGATCAGCGCGATCCTCAAGGCGCGCGTGGACCTGCTCTGGTTCGGCGGCATCGGCACCTATGTGAAGGCGGCGGCGGAGAACAACGTCGCAGTCGGCGATCCAGCCAACGACCGGCTGCGCGTCAACGCCGAGGACCTGCGCGTCACCGCCATCGGCGAAGGCGCGAACCTCGGCGTCACCCAGGCGGCGCGGATCGCCTTCGCCGCGCGGGGCGGCCGGATCAATACCGACTTCATCGACAATTCGGCCGGCGTCGATTGCTCGGACAACGAGGTCAACATCAAGATCGCGCTCAATCGCGAGATGGCGGAAGGACGACTGTCGTTCGAGAAGCGCAACACGCTGCTCGCCAGCATGACCGACGACGTCGCGCAGCTGGTGCTGGAGGACAACCGTCTCCAGACGCTGGCCCTGTCGATCGCCGAACAGGGCGGCGCGGCGGCGGTGCCGAGCTACGTCCGGCTGATCGAGATGTTCGAGGGCACCGGGCGGCTCGACCGCGCCGTCGAGGGGCTCGGCCCCAACGAGGAACTGACGCGGCGCGGGCAGGAAGGGCGCGGCCTCACCCGCCCGGAACTCGCCGTCCTGCTCGCCACGGCCAAGCTGGCGCTGCAGGACGCGGTGGAGCATGCCGAGCTGGGCCTCGAGCCCGAGCTGGTGCCGGACCTCCACGCCGCCTTCCCGCCCGCGATGCGCGAGAGTCAGGCCGACGCGATCGACGGGCACCGACTGCGTGGGCAGATCGTCGCCACCAAGCTTGCCAACCGGATGGTCAACCGCCTGGGCATGCTCCACCCGTTCGAGCTTGCCGAGGAGGAAGGCGCGGCGATCGGCGACATCGCCGGCATGTTCGTGGTCGCCGAGCGGCTGTTCGGGCTCGACGCCTTGTGGGCCGACATCGACGCCGCCGACATGCCCGAGGGCGGCCGCATTGCGCTGTTCGACGAGGTGGCGCTCGCCGCGCGCTCGCAGATGGCCGACCTCCTTCGCGTGGTGACGCCCGGCACCGCGCCCGGCGCGGTGCTCCGGCGGCTGCAACCCGGGATCGACGCGCTGGGACGGCAGGTCGACGAGTTGCTGCTCGACGAGGCCCGGGCGCAGGGGCAGCGCATCGGCACCGAGCTCGACGCAGCCGGCGCCCCGGCGAGCCTCGCCGGCCGCGTGGTGCGCCTGTTCGAGATGGACGGCGCGATCGGCCTCGCCGATCTCGGCCAGCGGCTGGGCATGACCGAAGCGGTGCTGGCGCGGGCGTTCACCCGGCTCGGCCAGGCGCTGGGTCTCGACTGGGCGCAGGCGACCGCCGCACGCATCGTGTCGAGCGACCCGTGGGACCGGCTGCTCATCGCCGGCCTCGCGCGCGACTTCCAGCAGCTGCGGTTCGACTTCCTCGGCCGGCGGGCGGGCGACGATCCCGGTGCGGCGGTGGAGGCATGGCTGCACGCCAACGGCGCCCGTGTGGCGCAGTTCAAGGCCGTGGTCGACCGCGCCCGCGGCGCCGCCCAGCCGAGTGCTGCGATGCTGGCGCAGATCGCGGGGCAAGCGCGCGTGCTGCTCGGGCGGTAACGCAAGCCCCCTGCCTCCTCTTTCCCGTTCGTGCTGAGCCTGTCGAAGCGCCGCCCCTTCCGCTCTGAAGAGAACGGCCCTCCGGCAAGCTCAGGGCGAACGGAGACAATCAACACCCGCCCGACGGGAACGCCCCCCCCACTCGCCCGTTTCGTGGGGCCTGTATTTGCGGGAGGACGAACATCGTGGCAGCCGCAGCCAAAGCAACCAGCATGCCCGAGGTGTCGGCGCCGCCACCTGCCCCGCCGCCGCTCGGCACCGGCGACATCGCCGCGTTGCTCGCGACCGCGCTTGCGGACGGAGACCTCCTCTTCGCCGCCACCGACGAACAGCGCGCCCATGCGATATCCCGCGCGCTGACCGCCGCCGCACCCGACGCGCAGGTAGTGCTCTGCCCCGGCAGCGACGCACTGCCGGGCGACGACACGCCCGCATCGCCTGCCAATGTCGGCCAGCGGGTGTCGGCGCTGCGCGCCATCCGCCTGGCGCTTGCCGACCCGGACCGCCCGCCGATCGCCTGCGTCACCACCGGCGAGGCGCTCGCGCGCCTCTATCCCCCGCCTGCAGCGTTCGACACCGAGCCGCCTCGCGTCGCCGTCGGGGACCCGATTGAACTCGCGCAGCTGTTCGAGCGGCTCCAGGAGCTCGGCTATGTCGACGATGAGCGGGTTGACGAGCCGGGCGAAGTGGCCCTGCGCGGCCAAGTGCTCGACGTCTATCCCGCCGATGCCGACATGCCGCTCCGGATCGAGGCGGCGGACGGTGCGATCGCGGCGATTCGGCTGTACGACCCGGCCAGCCAGCTCACCAACGGCGAGTGCGAAGCCCGCGAGCTGGGCCGTGTCGCCGAACCGCTTCTCGACGGCAAGGGAGTGACCCTGCTCGACCACCTTCCGGGCGCCAGCCTCGTAATGCCGGCCAGTGCGGACGATCGCCGCCGGCGCTTTCTGGCGCTTGCCCGCGATGCCGAACGTCGCCGGCCGAAGCGCGCGGTGCGCGACGTGGTCAGCGATGCCGCCTGGAAAAAGGCGATCGACGCGCGCGCGCGGGTCGAGCTCGATGGGCAAGGCGAGCCGCCGCCCCGTTTCGTTGAAGGCAAGGCGCCGCTCAAGGCGTTTGCGCGCGAGGCCGGCAAGGCGATCGCGGCCGGTGAGCGTGTGGCGTTGCTCGGCAGCGACCGTGACCTGCGCTTCCTGCGCAAGCGGGTAGCGGCCGTGCTCAAGCACGAGGTGACGCAGGCGGCATCGTGGGCGGACGTCACCGCCGCCGCCCCGGGCTCGGTGCTGGCGCTGGCGATGCCGGTCACCCGCGGATTCCGCCGCGACCGCGTGCTCGCAGTCGCCGCAGCCGACCTGCTCGGCAGCCGCGCCGAGCGCGACGACACCGCCACGGGTCCCGCCGACACCGCCCTCTTTTCGCTGGGCGAAATCCGCATCGGCGACGTGGTGGTGCACGAGGATCACGGCATCGCGCTGGTCTCCGGCCTCGACCGCATGCCCGCAACCGGCGACGAGGAGCCGGGCGACGCCATCGTCCTCACCTATGCCGATGGCGGCGTGCGGCTGGTGCCCGTCGCGGAAGCGGATCGCATCTGGCGCTACGGGGCGGACGAGGACGCGGTGACGCTCGACAAGCTCGACGGCGGCAGCTGGGCAAAGCGGCGCGGCGCGATCGACGCCGCCATCGCCGAAAGCGCGCGCGGCCTCACCGCCATCACCGCCGAGCGGGCGAAGCGCAGTGCGCCGGTGCTCGATCCCGATCCCGCAGCGTACGAGCGCTTCGCATCCGGCTTCCCCTTCACCGAAACCGCCGACCAGGCGCGCGCGATCGAGGCGGTGCGTTCGGACCTTGCCTCGGGCAAGCCGATGGACCGGCTGGTGATCGGCGATGTCGGATACGGCAAGACCGAGGTCGCCTTGCGCGCCGCCGCCGTGGCGGCGCTGGCGGGGCACCAGGTTGCGATCGCCGCGCCCACCACGGTGCTCGCGCGCCAGCATATCGAGAGCTTCACCCATCGGTTCGAGGGCACCGGCGTCACCGTCGCGGGCCTCTCCCGCCTGTCGAGCGCGGCGGAGAAGAAGAGGGTCAAGGCGGGGGTCGCCGACGGTTCGGTGCGGGTGGTGGTCGGCACCGGCGCGGTCGCGGCCAAGGGCATCGCGTACAAGGATCTGGCGCTCGTCATCATCGACGAGGAACAGCGCTTCGGAACCGCCGACAAGACGCGGCTGCGCGACCTCTCCGCCGGCCACGTCCTCACCCTCTCTGCCACCCCCATCCCCCGGACCCTCCAGAACGCACTGGTCGGACTGCAACAGCTATCGGTGATCGCCACCCCGCCCGCGCGCCGCCAGCCGATCCGCACGTCCGTTGCGACCTTTGATCCGGAAACGGTGCGCACCGCGCTGCTCCGCGAAAAGAGCCGGGGCGGGCAAAGCTTCGTGGTTGTGCCACGGATCGAGGACATGCCTCCGCTTGCGGACCAGCTCGCCCGGCTCGTCCCCGAACTCGAGGTGCTACAGGCCCACGGCAAGATGCCCGCCGCCGAGATCGACGAGGCGATGGTGCGCTTCGGGCGCGGCGAGGGCGACGTGCTGCTCGCCACCAACATCATCGAAGCGGGCCTCGACGTGCCGCGCGCCAATACCATGGTGCTCTGGCGCGCCGACCGCTTTGGCCTTAGCCAGCTCCACCAGCTGAGGGGGCGCGTCGGGCGCGGCAGCCGGCGCGGGCAGGTGATGCTGCTCACCGATCCGGACGCAGAGATCGCGCCGCGCACGCTGAAGCGCCTCAAGACGCTGGAAGCATTCGACCGGCTCGGCGCCGGTTTCGCGATCAGCGCGCGCGACCTCGACATGCGCGGCGCCGGCGACCTGCTCGGCGAGGCGCAGGCCGGGCACATGAAGCTGATCGGCATCGACCTTTACCAGCACTTGCTGGGAGCCGCGTTGCGCGCCGCGCGAGGCGAGGATGTGGAACGCTGGACGCCCGAGCTGCACCTCGGCGTCGAGGGGCACTTTCCCGAAAGCTGGCTGCCGGACGAGGAGCTGCGCGTCTCGGCCTATTGCCGCCTTGCTCGGCTGGAGGATGCGGAGGCGCTGGAGGGCTACGCCGCCGAGCTCGAGGACCGCTACGGCGCGCTGCCGCCCGAGGCGGAGACGCTGCTGCGCGTCGCCCGCATCCGCGCTCGTGCCCGCGAAGCGCGGATCGCGCGGGTGGATGCCGGACCCGCCGCGATCGCCCTCACCCCGCGCAGGGACTTTGCCGGCGACGCCGCGGCGGCGGGGCTGGCGGAGAAGAACGGCCGGCTTTTGCTGGCGGAGCGGATCGAGGACGCGGCCGAGCGGCTGGCGCGGACCGAGGCCCTGCTGGACGGGCTGGCCGGGGACGCCTGATGCAAACGGACTCACCCTCCCCCCGCTCGTGCTGGTGGCAAGGTCGCCGAAGCTCCCAGCTTCGGCTGAAAGCTGCGGGGCAGCTTTCACCTTGCCACTGTCGAAGCACCGTTCTTCCTTCCTCCTCAAGGGAAAGGAACAGCCCTTCGACAGGCTCAGGGCGAACGGGTGCAGTGGAAAGCCCCGGCGCTACTCCGCCGCCGCCATTCGCCGCTCGCGCTGTTTGGCAGCCAGCTCCGCCTTCCAGCCGCGGGCGCGCCACCACATGATAATGCCGGTCACCGCCAGGATCGCCGGCAGGATACCGCCCAGCGTGATGATCAGCTGCCACACCAGCCCCATGCCGGTGCCGTCGTGGATCTGCCGCATCAGCCGCGCGGTGCCGCTCTGGCCGCGGTCCGGGCTCGGCGCCGGCCGGGCGGTGCCGGTGGCATCGTCCACCGCGACGGTGGCGGGGCGGCCGTGCCCGTTGCCGGGCGCCTTGCCCTGGGCTTTGATCATCACCTGCCAGGCCGGCTTGTAGTCCGTCGGCCAGCTCACCTGGGTCACCTCACCGGGCGCGACGCGCTGGGCGCTCGCGACCGCATCGCCCAGCGAGGTCGCCTGCGCCGGGAGCGGCTTGGCGCGCATCATCGCCGCGCGGTCTGCGCCATAGCCCATCGGCCGGCCGCTCTCGCCCACCAGCGGGCCGAAGAAGCCGGGAAAGCTGATCCAAGCGCCCGTCAGCGACAGCACGAACAATGGCAGCGCGATCCAGAAGCCGAGCTGATGATGGAGATTGGTGTCGAGATTGCGATGCCGGCGCCAGCGCAGCCCCCGCGCCCACTTGCCCACGGTCGGCCACCACAGCCACAGCCCGGTGAACGCCGACAGCGTCATCGCGACGCCGATCCACCCCACGATCGAGCGGCCGACGCCAGGCACCATCAGCGTGCCGTGGATCATGTGCATGGCCATCACGGGCCCCGACCGGCTGCTCGCCACTGCCAGCACCTTGGCCGTGGGCGGATCGAGATAGACGTTGGTGCGCAGCGCTGGCCCGGGCAGGTTGCTCTTCGCCTGCGGTGCTGCGGCGACCACCACCGGATCGCCGGGATGCTCCGGCATGCGCAAAGAGGCCAGCCGATCGCCCGGGCGGATCGCCGCGCGCGCCGCGTCGCCATAGGCCGCCAGCGGCAAAGTCGCGCTGCCGCTGGTCGCATAGCGGTTCGCATTCAGCATCCGGTCGAGCCCGTCGTGCCACACCAAGGCGGCGCCTGTCAGGGAGATCGGGATGATCAGGATCGCCAAGATCAGCCCGATCCATTTGTGCACCTGAAACCAGGCGCGGCGCCACCTCAGCTTGTTCATGCTCTCACCTTCAAGGATCGGACGCGCTGCATGGGGCGTGTTGCAGCGGTATTGCGCGTCATGGGAACAAGGCCCCTTGGGTCAGCCCGTGCTGCGTGTCGCGGTCATAGGCAAGGTCGTGCGCGGTGATCGCCGCCAGCGCTGCCTCTGCGCGCTTTTCCGCGGTGCGGCAGGTGGCGCCGCGGATCGCCGCCAGCACGTCGCCGCGATGCTCATACGCGTAGCGGACATGCCCCGCCTCGTGCGTCTCCAGCGCCGCCATGTAGCGCGTCCACGCCTCCGCGAGGGGCGGCGGCAACGTCGCGCCCTCAGCCAGCCGAGGCAGCGTCACCGTGGCGCGGAACGTCACGCGGGCGCGGGAGAGATCGCAGCCGCCGTGGCGCCTCGCCGGCCAGCGCCAGTGGATCGCCCAATCCGTGCCGGCATCGACCGGCGCGCCGCCATGGGGGTCGGTCGGCCGGCCGGCGTCGAGCGACCGACGCACGCTCGGTGCATCCGTCCCCGTCACGGTGTAGGTGCGGAAGGTGAGGTTCGGCACGCCAGCGAAGGCATCGGTGGTCTGCGCGCCCGCAGGCGCCGCCGCCAGCGCCAGCAGGACACCCCATCGCTTCACGCGTCTGCCCAGCGGCGCAGGAGGTTGTGATAGACGCCCGTCAGCTGCACCACCGCAGCGTCGCCCTGCCCCTGCCGCGCCGCGACCGACTGCACGCCCTGGTCGAGCTCGAACAGCAATCGCCGCGCGCCGTCGTCGCGCACCATGGATTGTATCCAGAAGAACGAGGCAACACGCCGACCCCGCGTCACCGGCGTCACCTTGTGCAGGCTTGAGGCGGGATACAGCACCATGTGGCCGGCGGGGAGCTTCACCCGCTGCTCGCCGAACTGGTCGTCGATCACCAGTTCGCCGCCGTCGTACGCAGCCGGGTCCTCCAGGAACAGCGTCGCCGACAGATCGCTCCGGATGCGGAAGTCGCTGCCGCGGCGGATGCGCACTGCATTGTCGACGTGCAGCCCGAATTCCTCGCCGCCGGTGTAGCGGTTGAACAGCGGCGGAAAGACCTTGAGCGGCAAGGCGGCGGCAACGAACAGCGGCGAAGCGGCAAGCGCGTCGAGGACGATGGCACCCGCCTCGCGCGCCGCGGCGGAGTCTTCGGGCAGCTGCCCGTTGCGCTTGGCAAGCGCCGACTGCGCGCCCGAGGTGGCGTTGCCGTCGATCCAGTCGGCGGCGTCGATGATGCCGCGCACCCGCGCGATGCCGGCGGCGTCGAGGAGGTCGGGGATTGCGATCAGCATGCTGAAAGACCGCGCGATCGGAGCGGCTCCGGCGCGCCGGCAAGCCAGTCGCGTAGCTGGCCGCGGAAGCGGTCGTGGCCGAGCCGAGCCGCTTCGCCGATCCAGTGCACCGCGCCGTCCACATCGCCCGCTTCGCCCAGCATCCGCGCATGGTTGAAACAGCCGCGGAAGTCGCCGCCCTCGGCCGCGTGGGCATAGCAGGCGGCGGCCTTGGCCATATCGCGCGGCCCGGCCCAGCCGTCCTCGGCAAAGCTGCCGACGAAGTTCATCGCCTTGGCGAACCCCAGCGCCGCTGCCTTTTCCAGCCAGGCGAGCGCGGCCGGCTTGTCCTCCGCAACGCCCTCGCCCAGTGCCAGCAGCGTCGCATAATTGTACATCGCCTCGGGCAAGCCCTGCCCTGCGGCGATCCGGTAGCATTCGGTGGCACGCGCCTTGTCCGGCCGCGTCCCCCAACCGAGATCGTAGCAGCGCCCGACCATGTTGAGCGCCATCGGGTGGTGCTGCGCCGCGGCCCGCGTGAACCAGCCGAGCGCTCCCTGCGCGTCCTGCGACACGCCGTTGCCGTCGAGCAGCAACTGCCCGAACAGCGCCTGCGCCTCCGCCGAACCGGCCTCCGCCGCTTCGCGCACGAAGCCTGCGCGCTCCTCCGGGCCAGCGGAGAGGCGCGCGGCGATGTCGTCCCGGGAAAGCACGTGGAGCGCCGTCATGCGTGCCTCAGAACTTCAGGTTGACCGTACCGAACACGGTACGCCCTGCCGCGATCGTCGCATAGTGCGAGGCATAGGCTTGGCTGAAATACACCTTGTCGGTGAGGTTCTGCGCGTTGACGCTGAGCGTGACGTTGCGTGAAAGGTCGAAGCTCGCGCGCGCGTCGAACCGCCAATAGCCGGGGATTTCGCGATACAGCGTCTTGGTGGCCGGGTTCACCGTCACCGCCCCCGCCGTCGTCTGCGTCGCGGTGCGGTTGTCCGCATAGCCGCCGAACTGCCGGTCCATGTAGATCGCGGTGCCGCCGATCTGGAAACGCTTGGCGAGCGTCACGTTGGTGGTCGCCGTGAAGCTGTTCTTCGCGGTCTGCGGCATCTGCTTGCCGGTGGTGACCGAGGGCACCAGTACCGTTGTCGCCTTGGCCGCGCCGTTCGCCGCCACGGTCAGCGCCGTGAAGCCGCCGTCGACGATTACCGGATCGAGATAGGTATAGCCGCCGAACACCGTCCAGCCGGGCAGGATCGTGCCGCTCGCCGACAGCTCCACGCCCCGGATGCGCGACTGGCCGATGAAGGCGGCAGTGTTGTTCTCGTCCGTCACCCGCGCGTTGGCGATGTCGGTCTGGAACGCTGCGGCCGTTAGCGCGAGTCGGCCTCCGAACAGGTCCGCCTTGGCACCGATTTCGTAGCTCTTGGTCTTCGTCGGCTTCAGGCTGTCGAGCAGCGTCAGGTTCGCCGTCGTCGCGGTGGTCGGCAGCGCGTTGCCCTCGCTGCCCTCGCCGAGCAGGCTGTTGGGCGGCGTCGCCGAGGTCGCGTAGCTGGCGTAGAGGCTGGTGTTGGCGGTCGGCTTGAAGACCAGCCCCGCCTGCCAGTTGAACAGGTCGTCGCTGCGGCTGAGCTTGATCTGCTGGGTCGCCGCATAACCCTGCGCCGGCAGGATGACCGATTTGAAATGGTCATACCGCGCGCCGACGTTCAGGATCAGCTGCGGCAGCAGCGTGATCGAATCAAAGCCGTAGACCGAGCGGGTGTAGCCATCGTTCTGCGTCTCCTCCTGCGGCAGCGTCCGGGCAATTGGCGCGCCGACCGTGGATGTATCGCTGGCGTAGTTCACCCAGGGGTCCGACGGGTTGGGCGTGAAAAGGCTGGTGCAATAGAAGCGTGCCAACGCCGCCGCCGAACAGCGCGGCGTGATAGTCGATCCCTGCGACAGGATCTCGGTGCCGCTGCCGTTGAGATACCCGCGCGTCACAAAGGTCCCACGCCGCGCCTGCTCCCAGCTGATCTCCGTACCGACCGAGAAGCTGTGCTTGATGCTGCCGGTGTTGAAGGCGCCGAACAGGTCGGTCTGGTCGATGATGCTTTCGGTATAGCCGTAGCGCGTGTTGGCCCGCCTCCACACCTGGCCGGAACCATAGACGTTGCCCTGGCTGTCGTCCGGCTGGGTGTAAATGTACGCCTGATCGTTGTGGGTGTAGCGAGCGGTGTTGCGTAGGGTCACCCCGCCGAAATCGTGCTCCACCCGGATGGTGGCCTGGTTGGTGGTCTGGTCGCGGAAGTCGCGGTCGCGAAGACCGTAGAAGGTTGAACGGTCGACGTATCCGCTCTGCCCATTGGCGAGCGTCACCCGGCCGATCGCCGGCTGGCTCAGGATCGCGCCGGTGCCGGGCGCGTTGCCGATCGTGTAGAGGTACGGGATGCCGCTGTCGGGCAGCTCGTGGCTTTCGAGATAATAATAGCTTGCGGTCAGCCGCGTCGGCGTATCGAGCCCGATCGTGAACGACGGCGCAAACCCCCAGCGGCGCTGGTAGATCGCATCGCGCCCGGCGACGTCCTGATCGTGCCACAGGCCTTCGATGCGGAACGCGGCGGTGTCGCTCAGTTTCAGGTTGAGGTCGGCGGTGACGCGCTTGAAGTCGGCATTGCCGTAGCTCGCGCTGACCGAGCCGAAATCGCGCGCTTCCGGCAGCTTGGAGATGATGTTGATCGTGCCGCCGGCCGCGCCGCGCCCGCCCAGCGTCGAGTCCGAGCCGCGTACGATCTGGATATTGTCGGTGGCGAACACCTCGCGCGTCTGCGAGGCAAGGTCGCGCACGCCGTCGACATAGATCGAGCCCTGGCTGTCGAAGCCGCGGATGAACGGCCGGTCGCCGATCGGGTTGCCGCCCTCCGCCGCGCCAAAGGTGATGCCGGGCACCGTGCGCAGTGCATCCTGCAGCGTCGTCGAGCCGGTCTGCGCGATCACCTCCGCCGGCAGCACCACCACCGAACGGGGCGTGTCGACCAGCCGCGCCACCTGCTTCGGATCGTTGCTGCGAATCTCGCGGTGGCCGGTGACGAGGACGTCACGGCCTTGCTCGTCGACAGCGGCGGCGTCGGCCGCGGGAGCGGCGACAGCTTCGGTGGGGCGCTCATCGGCGAAAGCAGGCGCGGTGCCGAATGCGCCGACGCAGGAAAGTGCCAGGAACGAGGCGGTGGACGTGGACAGATGAACTCCCCTTTCGAGGGTGCTCGCTATTGCGAAGCGTTCGCACTGTCAACGCTATTGAGAATAATTCTCACTCATCAACCAGGTGCGCAGCGCCGACGCGAGGTTCGGCGGCCGTACAGCGGTGATGCGCTGCGCATCGATCGCGGCGACGAGAGCGCTGAGCGGCAGGGCGCGCGCCCGCGCCGCCTGCTCCAGCGCCGCCCAGAACAACGGCTCCAGGCTGATCGACGTCTCGTGCCCCGCGATCGTGACCGAGCGTTTCACCGGCCCGTGGAAGCCGCCGCGAGGGGAGGAGATCGACATGGGCGGGATGTAGCAGATCCCTCCCCCGCTGGGAGAGGCACCGTCAATCCGTGTCGAACAACGCTGCGAGTTGCTCGATGATCGTGCCGCCGAGCTGGTCGGCATCCATGATCGTCACCGCGCGGCTGTAATAGCGCGTCACGTCATGGCCGATGCCGATCGCCGCCAGCTCGACCGGCGACTTGGCTTCGATCCAGCCGATCACCTGCCGCAGGTGCCGCTCCAGATAGCTGCCGGAGTTCACCGAAAGCGTCGAATCGTCCACCGGCGCGCCGTCGGAGATCACCATCAGGATGCGCCGCTCCTCCGGCCGCGCGAGCAGCCGGGCGTGCGCCCAGAGCAGCGCCTCGCCGTCGATATTCTCCTTGAGCAGCCCTTCGCGCATCATCAGCCCGAGCGAGGTGCGCGCGCGCCGCCACGGCTCGTCGGCCTTCTTGTAGACGATGTGGCGGATGTCGTTGAGCCGACCCGGCTGCGGCGGCCGGCCCGCTGCCAGCCAGGTCTCGCGCGACTGGCCGCCCTTCCACGCCCGCGTGGTGAAGCCCAGAATCTCCGTCTTCACGCCGCACCGCTCCAGCGTGCGCGCGAGGATGTCGGCGGAGATCGCCGCGATCGAGATCGGCCGTCCGCGCATGGAGCCCGAATTGTCGATCAGCAGCGTCACCACCGTGTCGCGGAAGTCGGTCTCGCGCTCGACCTTGTACGACAGCGAGCTGCCGGGAGAGACGATCACGCGCGCCAGTCGCGCCGCATCGAGCAGCCCCTCTTCCTGATCGAAATCCCACGACCGGTTCTGCTGCGCCATCAGCCGCCGCTGGAGCCGGTTGGCGAGCTTGGACACCGCCGACTGGAGGTGGACCAGCTGCTGGTCGAGATAGCCGCGCAGCCGCACCAGCTCGTCGGCGTCGCACAGATCGGTGGCGGCGACCACCTCGTCGAATTGCGTGGTCCAGGGCTTGTAGTCGAACTGCGGCGACAGGTCCGCGGGTGGCCGGTTGGGGCGCACCGGCTGCATCCCCTGCTCGCCGTCGTCGCCCGGCTCGCCCTCGGCATCGTCGAACGAATCGTCGCTGGCCTGCTCGCCCTCGCCTTCCTCCTGCTCGGCCTCGCTCTGCTCGCCGCGCGCGTCGACCTCGCCTTCGCCCTGGCTGCCTTCCTCCTCGCCCTGTTCGCTTTCGTCGGGACTCTGCTCGTCGGCACCCTCCTCGTCGGAGCCGCCCTCGTCGTTCTCTTCGGGGGTCCGCTCACCCTCGACCAGTTCGAGCTCCTCGAGCATCTTCATCGCGAGGCTCTGAAACGCGCGCTGGTCGTCGAGCGCGAGCGCAAGCGAGGACAGGTCGGTGCGCCCCTCGATCCATTCGCGCACCAGCGCCATGCCGGGGGCGGCGGTGGCCGGCGTCGGCCGGCCGGTGAGCGTCTCGCGCACCAAAAGGCCGAGCGCGGTGGACAGCGGCACCTCCTCGCGCGTCCGGGCCCGCGTGATCGGGTCCGACCGCAGCCGCACGTCGAGCGCGGTCGCCAGATTGTCGCCGATCCCGGCATAGCCGCGCGCGCCCAGCGCCTCCACGCGGGCGGTCTCCACCGCATCGAACACCGCGCGCGCCACCGGCTCGGCCGGCGCGCCGCGCCCGTGCATCGCTGCGTCATGGTGCCGCAGGCGGAGCGCAAAGCTGTCGGCGAAGCCGCGCGCCTCGGCGACCTGCTCAGGCGGCAGCTGCCGCGCCGGCATCGGCACCTTGAGGTGCTTGCCCGACGCCGCCGGCGCATCGGCGGTGAAGGCCAGCTCCACATCCGGCTCGTCCGCAATCGCGCGCGCGGTGCCGGCGAGAACCGCCTTGAACCGGTCGAGGGGCGTCTCGTTCCCCACTTACGCCTTCGCCGCGACGCTCTCCGGCAGATCCTTGCCGAACACGCGCTGGTAATATTCGGCCACCAGTGGCCGCTCGTTCTCGTCGCACTTGTTGAGGAACGACAGCCGGAACGCAAAGCCGACGTCGGCGAAGATCAGCGCGTTCTGCGCCCAGGTGATGACGGTACGCGGGCTCATCACCGTGGAGATGTCACCGTTGATGAAGCCCTTGCGCGTCATGTCGGCGACGCGGACCATCTGCTCCACCACCTTCTTGCCGTCGGGCTTGTCATACTCGCCGGACTTCGCGAGCACGATCTGCGCCTCCGTCGCAGCCGGCAGGTAGTTGAGCGTCACGACGATGTTCCAGCGGTCCATCTGGCCCTGGTTAATCTGCTGCGTGCCGTGGTACAGCCCCGAGGTGTCGCCGAGGCCAACCGTGTTGGCGGTCGCGAACAGCCGGAACCATGGAGACGGCCGGATCACCCGGTTCTGGTCGAGCAGCGTCAGCTTGCCCTCCGTTTCCAGCACGCGCTGGATCACGAACATCACGTCGGGGCGCCCCGCGTCATATTCGTCGAACACCAGCGCCGTCGGCGTCTGCAACGCCCAGGGGAGCAGGCCTTCGCGGAACTCGGTCACCTGCTGGCCATCGCGCAGCACGATGGCGTCGCGGCCGACCAGGTCGATGCGGCTGATATGCGCGTCGAGGTTGATGCGGATGCACGGCCATTTCAGCCGCGCCGCCACCTGCTCGATATGCGTCGACTTGCCGGTGCCGTGATAGCCCTGCACCATCACGCGCCGGTTGTGCGCGAACCCCGCCAGCACCGCCAGTGTGGTGTCCGGATCAAACACATAGGCGGGGTCGAGGTCTGGCACCCGCTCGTCGGCTTCGGAAAAGGCGGGCACCTCCATGTCGAGGTCGATCCCGAACAGGTCGCGCACGCTGATCATCTTGTCGGGCGCGTCGAGCAGCGTCGTCTCGCGGCTGTCGGGCTGGGTATTGGAGCGATCGGTCATAACGGGTTCCTTGTACCCCGGGAGAGCCCGAGGTCCAGTGCGGCACGCACGAAACAGGGAGAACCCTTTTACCGGAAGGTTGGCTCCCGACTCAATCGCCCTTGCCGCGCGGCAACGGCGCGAGCTTGGGCGGCAGCGCGAACAGCGTCACGAAACGCTCGAACACCGCCCCGTCCCCACTCACCGTCACCCGCCCCGCGGCTTGCGCGTCCGCCAGCGGCCACTTGCCATAGACCATCATCACCAGCGCGGTGGTGTCGCATTCCACCAGGACGTCCGCACCGTCCGGCTCGTCGCGCACGATCGGCAGCTCGCGATCCTCCACCCGCGCGACGAAGCGGTCGCCCCCCAGGCGGAAACCGACGCTGGCACGCCAGTCGCCGATCCTGGCCGGATCGATCATCGTCCGGAATGACAGCATCACCGAGGCGGGCGAGAGCGGCAGCATCGGGTCGTGCGTCGGCGAGCGCAGCGCCCACCGCCCCAGCGCCTGAAACACCGGCTCGATCTCGATGCCCCATTCGGTCAGTTCATAAACCGGCACCGACGCGGGCGAAGGCAGCATCCGCCGCCGCAGCAGCCCGCCCTCCTCCAGGCTCACGAGCCGCTGGGTCAGCACGTTGGCGCTGACGCCGGCGAGGTGCGCCTTGATTTCGCCGAAGCGGCGCGGGCCGAACATCAGTTCCCGCAGGATCAGCAGCGACCACCGTTCGCCGACGAACTCCATCGCCAGCGCCGCCCCACAGGCATCGTCATACCAGCGCTTGGTCGCTGATTTCGCAACATTGCTTACTTTTTCTAACTCCATGGTTGTGTTTTGTAACTACCGCAGGCACAAAAACCAAGACGCGAGTCGACAAGAAAGGGAGAGGGGATGCCCAAGATGATCTTCGTGAACCTGCCGGTCGCCGACGTGGCGCGCGCCACGGCCTTTTACGAAACCCTCGGCTTCGAAAAGGACGCGCGGTTCTCCGGCCCCCATGCTTCCTCGATGAAATGGTCCGACGGCGTCATCGTCGGGCTGCTCGATCGCGGCTTCTACGCAACGCTGACGCCCAAGCGCATCATCGACGCGCGCCAGGACAGCGGCGTGCTCCTCGCGATCGCGCGCGACAGCCGGGCGGAGGTCGACGCGATCGCCGAGGCGGCGCTCGCCGCCGGCGGCCGCGAGGCGCACGGGCCCGAGGACCAGGGCTTCATGTACAGCCGCGGGTTCGAGGATCTCGACGGCCACGGGTGGGGACCATTCTATATGGACGTCGCCGCGTTCGAGGCGGCGCAGGCCAGCGTGGCCGAAAGCGCATGACCACGCCCGTCATCACCGCGCTGCGCTGGGTGCCGCCGTTCGCGCAAGGGCTGGTGCGCGACCTGCGCGCGCGCTGGGCGTTCGAGGAGGTGGGGCAGCCCTATCGCGTCGAACTGCTCGATTTCGCCGCCGTCAAGCAGCCGCCGCACCGCGCCCGCCAGCCGTTCGGCCAGGTGCCGACGCTGGAGGACGGCCCCGTCCGCCTGTTCGAATCGGGTGCCATCGTGCTTCACATCGCGCGCAGCCACCCCGGCCTGCTGCCGGAAGACCCCGCAGGAGAAGCGACCGCGACCGAGTGGATGTTCGCCGCGCTCAACTCGGTCGAGCCGCGGATCCTCGACTGGCAGGCGAGCCACGTCTTCGAGCGCGACCAGCCCTGGTCGGCGGAGCGCCGCCCTTATGTCACCGAGCGGCTGTCGGAGCGGCTGAGCGATCTCGCCAGCGCGCTCGGCGAAGGGCCGTGGCTCGACGGCAACCGCTTCACCGCCGGCGACCTGCTGATGGTGGCCGTGCTGCGCCAGCTTCACCGCACCGGCCTGCTCGAGCGGCACCCCGCGCTCACCGCCTATGTCGCGCGCGGCGAAGCGCGCCCTGCCTTCGCCAGGGCACTGGCGGCGCAACTCGCGGACTTCGAGCAGCGGGCCGCCTGACGCTTTCCTCCGGACACAAGGGGCTGAACATGAGCAATCCGCACGGCACGCCAATCTGGTACGAGCTTCAGTCCCATGATCCGGACGCCGCGGCGCGCTTCTACGAGGCGGTAGTCGGCTGGGCGATTGAGGGCCGGCCGCCAGGCGAGGTCGATTACCGCATGATCAGCGCGGGCGCCGGCCATGTCGGCGGCCTGGCCGGATTGCGGGAGGGTGCGGTTCCGCCGACCATGACACCGGGCTGGAAAGTCTACATCGGCGTCGACGATGTGGATGCGGCTGCGCGCGCGCTGGTCGACGGCGGCGGCACAGTGATGACTGCGCCATTCGATCTGCCCGGCGTCGGTCGCATGGCGTTTGTCGCCGATCCGCAGGGCACGCCCTTCAACCTGATGCGCGGCGCCACCGAAGGCGCGGAAAGCACGTCCTTCTCGCCGACGCTGCCCGGACGTGGCAGCTGGAACGAGCTGTCCACCTCCGATCAGCCCGCCGCCCTCGCCTTCTACACCGGCCTGTTCGGCTGGCGCGTGGCGGGCGCAATGCCGATGGGCGCGACGGGCGACTACACCTTCCTCGCGCTCGGGGAGACGCCGCTCGGCGCCGCGATGACGGGGCAGCCGGGCAGCACGCCCGCATGGCGTTTCTACTTCCGCGTGCCCGATGCCGATGCGGCGGCGGCGGCGATCACGGCAAACGGCGGCACCGTGGAGCATGGCCCGACGGACGTGCCCGGCGGCGCCCGCGTGGTGGTCGCCCGCGATCCGCAGGGCGCCGCATTCGGGGTGGTCAGCGGAGGAGTGGCGGCATGAGCGGCATGACGGTCTGCCTGTGGTTCGACGGCTGCGCCGAAGAGGCGGCGCGTTTCTATGCGGCAACGCTGCCCGATGCGACGCTCGGCCACGTCCACTGCGCCGCGAGCGACTATCCCTCCGGACAGGAAGGCAACGTGCTGGTCGCCGAATTCACCGTCGCCGGCCAGCCGTTCATCGCGCTCAACGCCGGTAGCGGTGCGGCCTTCACCACCGCCGTCTCCTTTCAGCTCCATACCGAAAACCAGGCGGAGACCGACCGGCTGTGGGACGCGCTCACCGCCGACGGCGGCGAGCCGGGCCAGTGCGGCTGGTGCAAGACCGGTTCGGCGTCTCCTGGCAGGTGGTGCCGCGCGCGCTCGGGCGCGCCATGAGCAACCCGGACCGCGACGCTGCCAAACGTGCGATGCGGGCGATGATGGGCATGGGCAAGATCGACATCGCCGCGCTGGACGCCGCAACGGCCGCAACCGCCTGAACCATGGAGCCTCGGATGATCGACGAGCCGCACGAACTCGTTATCGACCGCCTGATCGACGCCCCGGTCGACGCGGTATGGCGCGCATGGACGGATCATCTGGAGGAATGGTGGTGCCCCCGTCCCTGGCGCGCCGAGGTGATCGAGCACGACCTGCGCGCCGGCGGCCGCTCCGCCATCACCCTGCACGGGCCGGGCGGCGAGGTGATGCCCAACGAGGGCGTGTTCCTCGAAGTGGTGCCCCGGCAGCGCATCGTCTTCACAGACGCGTTCAGCACCGGCTGGATTCCCAAGGGGCCGTTCATCGTCGGCTTCGCTGAGATGGCCGACCAGGCGGGCCGCACCCGCTACCGCACCGGCGCGCGCCACTGGACCGCCGAGGCGATGCAGCAGCACGAGGCGATGGGGTTCCGCGAAGGCTGGGGCGTGATGCTCGACCAGCTCGAAGCGGTGGCGAAGCGCCTCGCCTGACGCGGGTCAGGCGGCGGCGAGATAGCGCTGAAGGTCGTCGCTGCCGCCGATCCGCTCGCCGTCGATGAACACCTGCGGCGTGGTGTCGACGCCCTGCTCGTCCTTGAACGCCTCCACCTCGTCGCGGCTCGCGAGGATGCGGTCATCGACCTGGTAACCCGCGCCCTCCAGCATCTGCTTGGCGCGGACGCCGAACGGGCAGGTGTGGTCGGGCAGGATCATCCGGTACAGCGTGGCGGTGCGATCGGGCATGCGTGGGCTTTCGTAGGAGGAGTTCAGGCACGAAGCGCTGGAAAGGGCGGACTGTTCCGCGCGCCGACCATCTGAGGTGATTCCCCCCCTTTCCCCGTGGGCTCAGCCCGAACAGTTCACGCGAACGCCGGTGCCTGCCGCAGCTGCTGGTACGCCGCGATCACCTTCTGCAGCATGCCCTCGTGACTGCGGTCGCCGCCGTTGCGGTCGGGGTGGTACTTGCGCACCAGCTCGCTGTACCGCTTGCGCAGCGCGCCCCGGTCCGCATCGGCCGCCAGCCCCAGCACCTTCAGGCTGTCGCGGTCCTCGCCCGACAAGGGCTTGCCGTCGCTCCGCTCGGGCGCATGCTCGCGCCGGAACCGCATCTGGATCGCGTCCAGCGGGTCGGCGAAGTCGCTCCAGCGCGGCGGCCGGTCGGCCCCGCCGCCGGTGAACGCCCGCGTCTCGCGCTCCCAGCCGGCATAGGGCCGCTGCGCCGCATGGATCTCGTCCGCGCTCATGCCCTGGAAGAAATTGTAGCGGCTGTTGAACGCGCGGACATGGTCGAGGCACAGCCAGCGGAACGGCGGCGGGCCGTCGCGGCCGGCGCCCGCACCGTCGATCAGCGGCGCCCGGAACTCGCCCGCTTCCTCGCACCCCGGCTCGGCGCACATCCGCCCGTTCGCCTCCACCCGGCCGTGAAACCGGGACTGGGGCCGCTCCTTCCTGCCTTCGGTATTCCTGTCGCTCATGCCCGGCCCGGCCACTCCCTTTGCGCCAATCCGTGTATATAAGCGCGATGCCCGACGCCGCTACCGAGCCCCTCGCCAAAACCATCGAAACACGGATCAATGCCGCGCTCGCCCCGACGGCGCTCACCGTGACCAACGACAGCCACCTCCATGCCGGCCACCTCGGCGACGACGGCACCGGCGAGTCGCACTTCACCGTCACCGTGGAAAGCGCCGCCTTCGCCGGCCTGTCGCGGGTTGCCCGCCAGCGGCTGGTCAATACCGCGCTCGCCGACCTGCTCGCGACCCGCATCCACGCGCTGGCGATCCGCGCCCGCGCGCCGGGGGAGGCATGATGCCCAATCAGCTCTGGTACTGGCCCGGCATCCAGGGGCGCGGCGAGTTCGTTCGCCTGCCGCTCGAGGCGGCGGGCATTCCCTATGTCGACTGCGCCCGCCAGCAGGGCGCGGAAGCACTGATGGCGGACCTCAAGGCCCGAACCGGCCGCGCGCCGTTCGCGCCGCCCTATCTGGTGGTCGACGGCGTCGCGATCGCGCAGGTCGCCAACATCCTGCTTTATCTCGGCGAGCGCCACGACCTCGCACCGGCGGCGACGGCGGACCGCTACTGGCTCCACCAGCTCCAGCTCACTGTCGCGGACATGATCGCGGAGGTGCACAACGTCCACCACCCGATCGCCGCCTCGGCCTATTACGAGGACCAGAAGCCCGAAGCGCTACGCGCCGCACAGCAATTCCGTGACGAGCGCATGCCCAAGTTCCTTTCCCACTTCGACGCGGCGGCGGCGTGCAACCTCGGCGACTGGCTGATCGGCCAGCGCTGGACCTATGCCGACTGCTCGCTGTTCCAGGTGGTGGAAGGGCTGCGCTACATGTTCCCCGAACGGATGATGGCGCTGGAGCCGCGCTATCCCAACCTGCTGCGCGTCCACGGCCTCGTCGCCGAGCTCCCGGGCATCCATGCGTATCTGCGCAGCGATCGCCGCCTGCCGTTCAATACGGACGGCATCTTCCGCCACTATCCAGAACTCGACGCGGCGTGAGCGCCCGCGCACCACGACCGGCCTCGCGCATCCTGCTGGTCGACGGCGCCGGCCGCACCCTGCTGTTCCGCTTCACCCCCGCCGACCGTCCGCCGTTCTGGTGCACCCCCGGCGGCGCGGTCGATCCCGGCGAGAGCTACGCGGAAGCCGCCCGTCGCGAATTGCGCGAGGAAGTCGGCCTCGACCGGGATTGCGGCCCCGAACTCGCCCGCCGCGTGGTCGACTTCCGCACCATCGAGGGGGTCGAGGTGACGGCGGACGAACGCTACTTTCGCGTCGACGTCGACAGCTGCGACGTCACCACCACCGGCCACACGCCGCTGGAGCAACGGGTGATGCAGGGCTGGCGCTGGTTCACCCGCGACGACCTCGCGGCGCACGACGAACCCTATTTCCCCACCGACCTCATCGCCCTGCTCGACCAGACGGAGCCTGCCCGTGCTCGATGAATTCATCCTCCAGACGATCACGCCGCACAGCCACGACCTCGGCGGTTTCAAGGTCCATCGCACGCTCCCCAACAAGGACCGGACGATGGTCGGCCCGTTCCTCTTCTTCGACCAGATGGGCCCCGCCCACCTGCCATCGGGCGAAGGCATCGACGTGCGCCCGCATCCTCACATCAACCTCTCCACCGTCACCTATCTGTTCGACGGCGCGATCGACCACCGCGATTCGCTCGGCACGCTCGCCCGCATCGAGCCAGGCGCGGTGAACCTGATGACCGCCGGTCACGGCATCGTTCACTCCGAGCGCTCGCCGGGTGACGAGCGCGCCCACGGTCCCGCGCTCAACGGCATCCAGACCTGGCTCGCCCTCCCCGAGGACCGCGAGGAGATGGACCCTGCCTTCGAACATATCGAAGCCCACCGCCTGCCCGAGATCGACGCCGGCGGCGCCACCGCGCGCATCATCATGGGCGAGCTGTGGGGCCAGCGGGCGCCGACGACGACCTATGCCGGCACCATCTACGCCGACATCGCGCTGCGCCCCGGCGCCTCCGTCCCGATCGACGCCGCCGCCGAGGAACGCGCGGTCTACCTCGCCGACGGTGAAGCGACGCTGGAAGGCATGCCGCTCCAGCCGATGGTGCTCTACGTCCTGATGCCCGGCATCGCCGCCACCCTGCGCTCCGCGGACGGCGGCCGCGCCATGCTGTGCGGCGGCGACGCCTTCCGCACCCCGCGCCACGTCTGGTGGAACTTCGTCTCCTCCCGTCGCGACCGTATCGACGAAGCCAAGCGCGCCTGGAAGGCGGGCGAGTTCCCGCTGGTGCCGGGCGACGACAAGGAATGGATACCGATCCCCGAAATCCCCAAGACCGTCAGCTACCCCTGAATCTCCCCTCCCGCTTGCGGGAGGGGCCGGGGGAGGGCATGGCCAACCGGCGCGACGGGACAGGCCCTCCCCTAACCCCTCCCGCAAGCGGGAGGGGAACGATGTCGGAAGCACTCCAGCGCGTATCGCTCCCCACCGGCGTCGAGCTCGACGTCCAGGTCGCCGGCTCCCCCAAGCACCCGCCGGTCATCCTCCTCCACGGCTTTCCCGAATCGCACCGCACCTGGCGCGGCATCGTCCCCGATCTCGCCCGCGACCACTTCGTGATCGCCCCTGACCAGCGCGGCTACGCCCGCTCCTCCAAGCCCGAAGGCGTCGAGGCCTACGCCGCCGACAAGATCCTCGGCGACCTCCTCGCCCTCGCCGATCACTTCCAGCTGCCGACCTTCACCCTCGTGGGGCACGACTGGGGCGGCGCCATCGCCTGGATGGCCGCGCTCGCCCGCCCCGACCGCGTCGCGCGGCTGGTGATCGTCAACGCGCCGCATCCCTTCCTCTTCCAGCGCGCGGTGTTCGACGACCCCGAGCAGCGCAGGGCCAGCCAATATGTCCGCCACTTCCGCAATACCGGCATCGACAAGGGCCTGATCGGCGCCGGTCTGGAAAAGTTCATGGGCACCACCTTCGCGAGCCACGTCACCGGCGCCATCGCCGGCGATGACAAGGCCGCCTATCTCGACGAATGGTCGCAACCCGGTGCGATGACCGGCATGCTCAACTGGTACCGCGCCTCGGCCATGCAAGTTCCAGCGATCGACGAGCATCCGCCCCGCCCCGCCTTTCTCGACACGCCCTTCCCGCCCGTCACCCAGGATACGCTGGTGATCTGGGGCACGCGCGACAAGGCGTTGCTGCCGGTGCTGGTGGACGATCTCGGCCCCTTCGTTCCGTGCCTGACCGTTGCCAAGATCGACGCTGGCCATTTCGTGACCTGGGAGAAGCCGGCGGAGGTCATCGCCGCCATGCGCGGCTGGGGTATCTAACACCCCCACCGTCACCCCTGCGAAGGCAGGGGCCCATCTCTGTCCGAACATCGCGGCACGCTCATCAACGCTATACCGCCGTTGCACCCGGCCTGTGTTGCGCGCCCGCCCGCCGGCTCCTAAAGCGCGGCGCTCATGGCCGCGCCGCTGATCATCGCCGTCCCCAAGGGGCGCATCCTCGCCGAGGTGCAGCCGCTGCTTGCCCGCGCCGGCGTCCGCCCGGAAGCGGCGTTCTTCGACGAGGACAGCCGCGCGCTCCGCTTCGCCACCGATGATTCCGGGATCGAGCTGATCCGCGTCCGCGCCTTCGACGTAGCGACCTTCGTCGCCCACGGCGCGGCGCAGCTCGGCGTCGTCGGCTCCGACGTGCTCGCCGAATTCGCCTATTCGGAGCTCTATGCGCCGGTCGACCTCGGCATCGGCCACTGCCGCCTCTCGGTCGCCGAGCCCGCCGCAATGGCGGCACGCGATGACCCGCGCGGCTGGAGCCACGTGCGCGTCGCCACCAAATATCCGCACGTGACGGCGGCGCACTTCGCCGCCCGCGGCGTCCAGGCCGAGTGCGTCAAACTGAACGGCGCGATGGAGCTCGCCCCCACGCTCGGCCTCGCGCCGCGCATCGTCGACCTGGTCTCCTCGGGACGCACCCTCAAGGAAAACGGCCTCGTCGAAGTCGAGGTGATTGCTGAGGTCACCAGCCGCCTGGTCGTCAACCGCGCTGCGATGAAGACGCGCCCGGACGTCGTGCCGCTGGTGGAAGCGTTCCGCCGCGCGGTGGCCGGCGACATGGCGGCATGATCCGCCTCCACACCGCCGATGCCGGCTTCGCCGCTGCGTTCGATGCCCTCGTCTCCGCCCGCCGCGAGGCCTCCGCCGACGTCACCCGCGACGTCGCCACCATCCTGCGCGCGGTGCGCGACGATGGTGAAGCCGCCGTCCACGCCTTCACCGCCAAGTTCGACCGCCACGATCTCAACCACACCGGCTGGCGGATCGAGCCCGCGGCGTGCGCCGAGGCCTTCCACGCGCTCGAGCCCGAACTGCGCACCGCGCTCGAGCTCGCCGCTTCCCGCATCCGCGCCTATCACGAGCGCCAGAAGCCCGCCGATACCGACTATACCGACACCGCCGGCGTCCGCCTCGGCGCGCGCTGGCGCCCCGTCGACGCCGCCGGGCTCTACGTCCCCGGCGGCCGCGCGGCCTACCCCTCCTCGCTGCTGATGAACGCGATCCCCGCCAAGGTCGCGGGCGTCGAGCGCATCGCGATGGTCACCCCCACGCCGAACGGCGACATAAACCCCCTCGTCCTCGCCGCTGCCCACCTCGCCGGTATTGACGAGATCTGGCGCGTCGGTGGGGCGCAAGGCGTCGCCGCGCTTGCGTACGGCGCCGGGCGCATCGCCCCGGTGGACGTCGTCACCGGCCCCGGCAACGCCTGGGTGGCGGAGGCCAAGCGCCAGCTCTACGGCGTCGTCGGCATCGACATGGTCGCCGGCCCATCGGAGATCGTCGTTGTCGCCGATGCGCGCAATGACCCGGAGTGGATCGCGGCCGACCTCCTCAGCCAGGCCGAGCACGACACCACCACCCAGTCGATCCTGTTCACCGACGACGCCGCGTTCGCCGACACCGTCGCCGCCGCCGTCGACCGCCAGCTCGGCGACCTCGCCACAGCGGCGGTCGCGCGCCAGGCCTGGGACGCGAACGGCGCGATCATCGTTGTGGATACCCTCCCCGAGGCGATGCCGCTGGTCGACCGCCTCGCGCCCGAGCACCTCCAGCTCGCCGTCGATGATCCCCAAGCCATGTTCAACCAGGTCCGCCACGCCGGCAGCGTCTTCCTCGGCCGCCATACGCCCGAGGCGATCGGCGATTATGTTGCCGGCCCCAACCACGTCCTGCCCACCGGCCGGCGGGCCCGCTTCGCGTCGGGCCTGTCGGTGCTCGATTTCATGAAGCGCACCAGCTTCCTCGGCCTCGACGAAGACGCGCTGCGCGAGCTCGGCCCCGCCACCGTCGCGCTGGCGAATGCGGAAGGGCTGCCCGCCCACGCCCGCTCCGTCGCGCTGCGCCTGCGCTTCAACCGCTAGCGGCTAGCCCCCGATCAGCGCCGCCATCTGGTGGTGCACCGCCGCGCCCATGGCCAGCGGCGTGCCGCCGTCGTCGGCCCCGCGGCCTCCGGCTGCCATCGCGCCGAGCACGCCTGCCGTCACCACCAGCGCCGCCACCAGGCCGGCACGCGCGCCGGTGAGCCAGCGCACCGCCGCCGTGCCGCCCGCGGCGATCAGGCCGATCGCGACCACCGTCCACGCAACTGCCAGCATGTGCTCCGACAAGCCCGCCGCCTGGCCGCTCATCACCGCCGCGACCCCCATCGCCAGCGCCGTCGCACCGTCGCGCCGCGCCAGCGCCCGCCCTGCTCCGGCGGCGAGGCCCCCGGTGAGCAGCAAAAACATACCCGGCGATCCCAGTCCCACGTCCATCGCAGCATCGCTCCTTCGCGACCGGTGCTACGGTTAGCGAACGGTTAAAGTCCCAATCTTCATGCGGTTAATCGATTCCCGTCGCGGGACAGGCGACTGACGGCTCGCACGTCAGGCCGCTGTTAGGCGGCGTCCCGGCGAAGACTTCTCGCGATCAGCCAGAAGTGGAGGAGTTGGACCGCGATAAAGGTCGCGCCAAGGCCGATCAGCGAAGGAAATACCAGCATTTCCTGCCCGGCTCTCGGTTTCGTTGTCAGCGACAAGACCACGAAAACGGCCAACACCACAATCGCCAGTGCCGGGATGAAGGCAAGGGCGAGAGGGCGCGGCGCGGACCAGGTGACCTCCCCCGTCAGCCACCATTGCATCGGCAACCGATCCTCATCCCGGAACCGCGCGTTCGCCCGATATGCGAGCGTGCAAAGCACCAGCGTGAAGATCACCGCGACGCCAAGCGTGGCCATAGAGCTGCCTCCCTGCCCGGACATAGCACAGTTCCCCGGCACCTGCATCCGGCCGCTTGTAGGGAGGCGGACGCTCCGCGCGGGGGTGACGCGCGCGTCCCGCCACCCTACATGGCGCGCCTCATGGCTCGCACCGATCCCCGCACCTCCGCCCGCACCCAGGCCCGCGCCGCCGCGCGCCTCGCCGCCGTCCAGGCGCTCTACCAGCGCGAGATGGAGGGCACCGCCGTCACGCCGCTGCTCCACGAATTCCACCATCACCGCCTCGGCGCGACCATCGAGGACGTCGAATATGCCGACGCCGACGCCGACTTCTTCGACGATCTCGTCAAGGGCGCGGACTCCCGCTCCGGCGAGATCGACCGGGCGATCGAGGGCAAGCTCGCCAGCGGCTGGAGCATGGCGCGGCTCGACAAGCCGATGAAGGCTATCCTGCGCGCGGGCACCTACGAACTGATGGCGCGCGCCGACGTCCCCGCCGGCGCGGTGATCAGCGAATATGTGGATGTCGCCAAGGCCTTTTACGAAAAGCGCGAGGCCGGCTTCGTCAACGGCCTGCTCGACGCGATCGCAAAGGACGTGCGCGCCTAGGGCACGCCGGCTCGCCGCCAACGCCGGGTGCACGGTCGCTGACCTGAGCGCAGGCTACATGTCCCCAGTAAGCCGGCGACCCGCTCCCCTCATGTCCGCTTGCCGCCACGCTGGAGGTGAACGGCCTGTCATGAAGCTTTCATGAAATCTTCATACAAGCCCGATTCGGCAGCCGCCGCCGTCGTGGCCTCACGTCGGTATGCGCGTGCGGCCGTCATCGTGCCGGAGTGCGAGGCTGCCTTGTGACCGGTCATCTCGGGAGAACATCGTGCGCCTCGTTCGGACACTGGCATGCCTCGCTGCCGTCACCGCCACACCGGCCTTTGCCGCCGACACCATCGATTTCAACCGGCTCCACAACGCCAGTGGCGGCTACACCTACGTCTACGGCCCCTATGTCGAGGACGGCTACACGCTGACCGCCGCGGCCTGCCAGCCATCGTCGTTCGGCAACAGCTGCTTCGTGACACCGCAGTCGTTCCAAAGCATCGATCCCGCCGGCGCGTCGATCATCACGCAATACGCCAGCCAGACCAGCACGCTGACCAGGAGCGACGGCGGCCTGTTCTCCGTCAGCTCGATCGATGCCGCCGAATATTTCGACTATGGCACCTACGGCAGCACGGCCGATCTGCTGCTCAGCTACGTGTTCGCGGATGGCACCCGCGCCAGCGAAACCCGCACCATCAACACGGTGGGGCGCTACCCGGTCAACACGCTGCAGCTCAACACCGGGCCGCTGCGCTCGTTCAGCTTCCTGCCCACCACCGGTTCGAGCGGCTCGCTGCAATTCGACAACATCGTCGTGAACGGCGTGTCGGCGGTCCCCGAGCCGGCGAGCTGGGCGATGATGATGCTCGGTCTCGGCGTTCTCGGTGCCGGCGCGCGCTATCGCCGCCGCAACACCGGCGTCGCTTTCGCCTGACCTCGCCGGCGTGTCGGCCCGGGGAGTACATCCCGGGCCGCCTTGCACGGTGATCCGTACCTGTCGACGTCGCGGGCCCATTCTGCGAGGAAGACGCCCAGCAGCAAACGCTGGGAACGAAACCATGGCCGACATCATCAACCTGCGCCGCGCCCGGAAGGCCAAAGCGCGCATCGACGCTGCCACCCAGGCGAACGCCAACCGCGCCGCCTTCGGCCGTAGCTCGCAGCAAAAGCAGGCGCAGCAGGCGGAGGCGGACCGGCTCGCCCGCACCCTTGACGGTGCCAAGCGGGAGGACTGAAGGAAGGTTGCGGCCCCGAAGCGGCCGTCAGCGCGAGCAGGTCTGCGTGTCGAACCCTGCCCGCGCGCTCGTCCAAGGGAAGACGGGGACACGGCCGGTCGAAAAGGGGGAAAGCGACCGCCGGTGCCAAACACAATCTAAGTTAGGCTCAGCGGCTTTCAAGATCGCGGTCACCCACGAAAGGCGGCCGTGAGCGGCTTGGCGACTCACGGCCGAATTCAGGCGGGGGAAGAGGAGAAGACCCGACAGCACAGAGAGTGGGCGGGATGGCCCCGCCTCGCACTCGCCTAGGTTGGTCATGCGGCCATACTGCGCAAAAGGGTCCGTCGGCACGTCCGTTCAGGCTCACGGCTGCGGAGCCGCGCTTGGCGGCACCTCCTTCCGCCGCGCCAGATGATTGAAAAACCGCTGCCTTTTTTCTTTTGCCACGTTACACCTCTTGGCACGACCGGCTGAGGAGAGGTGAATGCGGACGACAGCCTGGGCAACTCTGGTGGCTGCCGCGATCGCGCTTGCCGGCACGCCTGCCCGCGCCGAGAGCCCCCGAGACCTGCTCACCCAGGCGTCGTTCGGCGCTCACGACAAGGCCGCCGCACTGGCCCGCATCGCCGCCGCCCGGCAGGGCTCCGCCGCCATCCTTCACGCCGCTGCGGGCGATCGCGAGGCGCAACTGATCCAGGCGACGGCGATCGGCTACCAGGCCAAGCTCACCGGCAGCCGCGCCGACGCCATCCAGGCGCGCCGGCTGTTCGAGGCGCTGGTCGCCCGCGAGCCTCGCTTCGCCGACGCGCAGCTCGCGCTCGGCGCCTGGCACATCGGCGCGGTGTACCGGCTCGGCAGCCTGATCGGCCGCGCGGCGTTGGGCGCGCAGAAGTCCACCGGCCTCGCCGCGCTCGACCGTGCCGTCGCGCTGGGCGGCAACCGTGCGCTGTACAGCGGCCTCGCCGCGCTGCTGCGCCTGCAACTCGATCCCGCCGACCCGCGCGGCCGCGCCCTCGCCGAGGCGGCGGCACGCGCCGCCGCACCCACTCAGCTCGATGCCATCCTGCAACGCGCGGCCACACAGATCCTGGTGTCGCTGCGCAGCGGCGACGCCAAACGCATCAAGCTCGCCGCGTCGCGGCTGCTGCCGTTCGGTCAGCTGCCGGGAGAGTCGTGACGGCCCCGGAATGAAGGCGCGCCGCGGCCGCGAAAGTGATAAGCCACCCCCATGACCGAGGCCGATTGGATCGCCGCGCTGCGCACCCTGCCGCTCCATCCGGGTGCGCGCGGCCTCGCCGACGACGCCGCGCTGGTCGACGCCGGCGCGCTGGTGGTCACCACCGACACCTTGGTCGAGGGCGTTCACTTCCTCCCCGCCGACCCTCCCGCCGATGTGGCGTGGAAGCTCGTCGCCACCAACCTCTCCGATCTCGCCGCCAAGGGCGCGCTGGTCGAAGGCGTGCTGCTCAACTACCCGCTCGGCGATGACGGCTGGGACCGCGCCTTCCTTGCCGGGCTCGGCGAGGCGCTCGTCCGCTGGCGCGCGCGGCTGATCGGCGGCGACACGGTGTCCCTTCCCGCCGGCGCCCCGCGCGTGCTGACGCTGACGGCGCTCGGCAGCGACGCCGCCGCGCCCTCGCGCACCGGCGGTGAAGCGGGCGACATCCTGTGGGTCACCGGCGCGATCGGCGACGCCGGTGCGGGCCTCGCGATCGCGCGCGGCGCCGAGGGCCCTGTCGAGCTGCTCGCCGCCTATCGCCGCCCCA
>Ga0210040_10000682_pt1 | contig 55079 bp, 37 predicted proteins | sample CryGeyCG12114_NA_FD_185462 | JGI IMG/M metagenome (GOLD analysis project Ga0210040, IMG submission 185462) | Groundwater microbial communities from aquifer - Crystal Geyser CG19_WC_8/21/14_NA (SPAdes) (version 2) | ecosystem: Environmental > Aquatic > Deep subsurface > Groundwater | place: USA...
CATGTCTGCTGTCTGCCAACTTCCATGTCTGCCGTGTCTGCCGTGTCTTCCATGTCTGCCAACTTCCGTGTCTGCCAAGGCATGTCTGCCAACTTCCGTGTCTGCTGTCGGCTGTCTTCACTCACCCTTTTTTTTTGCCTTATTATCGATCACCAGAGACTTTTATTTCATTTCGGCTTACAATGGGTGAAGCAGCACCGACACCGGCTCCAATCAGCCCTGTAAAAAACTTTTTGGCTGGAGGATTCGGCGGCGTTTGTCTTGTGTTTGCTGGTCATCCATTAGACACAATTAAGGTGAGTTTCATGTAGGAGGAAAATGCGTTGCGACTAAAAGAGCCGTCGTCTAATAATAAAGAAGAAGATTGAACAGCATTTTCTTGTCTACAATAGGTTCGTCTTCAAACCCAACCTAAAACTGCCCCTGGGCAGAGCCCTATGTACCGAGGAACATGGGATTGCTTCACTAAAATTTTAAAATTGGAAGGAGTTAAAGGACTTTATAAGGGTATGTCTTGAAGTCGTTCCACTTGAATCTGTTCTTATATCTTTTAGTTGCTCACATTCGGTAAATTTTATAATTTTTAGGCCTAATTTGTTCATGCAGGTATGGGGGCCCCTATTGTCGGAGTTGCGCCTATCTTTGCTTTAAGTTTCTTTGGGTACGGTGTGGGAAAGAATTTGTTGACGACCCCGAACAAGCCCTTGACCCCTGTAGATTTATTTTTTGCAGGAGCCATTTCGGGAGTTATGACCACTATAATCATGGCTCCTGGAGAACGAATTAAATGCTTGCTACAGGTATGAGTTAAATATACAAAGTAAAATAATAACATAATAAAGTTTGTCATGATTGAAAGTTTTATGCAAATTTATATCAGTGCGGTGTGTGTGCAAACGAAAACGATATTGCTAATCAAAACCCCTCTTTTTTAATGCAAAAATTTGGAATGCGTGCCGTGCGTTTGATTGATTTTACGTTGGGTAATGTTAATGTTGGCTAGTACTTGCATGTTTTTAATTTCCTCATCCCAATTACATAATTGGCCAATTGCAGAAAATATTAATCTAACTTCACTCTTCTCTGGTAATAACGATGCCAGTACCCATTTACCCAGAAAACACTACTATTCTAAAAATTGTGTATTCCATAGAATAGTTTATGTATTTAATATTTTATTGGGATTCCTGCTAATATTTTATGCTATCTATCCATACGTGAGCAATAATAATCCTTCAGTGGAAAAAATTCGAATGCACTGTGGAGAGATTTTGCACCAAACAGGGCTAAAATAAAATTTTAGACATTGAATTTGATCAAATTAGAAGTCTTGTAATCGATTTGCTGTATATTTTTTTGGGAGTTATTTAAGTGGGAACAACAAAAAAGTTATGTTATAGCACTTACAAAAATAACGTTATAATATGCTAAATGTAATTGACGCCTGGATTTAAAAAATGTAGATCCAACAAGGACAAGGCGCAACTGTTAAGTATGCTGGACCTGTGGACTGTGCCGTCAAGCTAGTCAAAGAAGGTGGGATTAGAAGCATCTACAAAGGAACATGTGCCACTTTAATGAGAGGTAAGTATTTCAATTCCTTCAAAGATTTCCTAACGCTAATTTCATAGCTTTTGAAGATATTTGAGGTCTCTTTTGAGCGTTATTACTCCCTCTGAAAATTGATACGACATTGCTCATCGTTTGCATAGATCCCAAAATGGAAGTTTTGTTCTTCTTGTTTCGATTACTTTGTTTCGGAAATTCAAAGACCGTTTGATTTTTGCGATCACGGTTGTGATTTCTGAGAAGGTGTAAATTATTTATTTGACGCTTTTTCGTTTTTACTGGTTTTGGTTGCTGTCTATTTCGTGCAATGCGATGTAAAAAGAGTGAATTCTTTGTCAAATTCGTCTCCATTTCTGAAGATTTAGCCATTTTCCTAATTTTTTGCATGGTCTTGTCATTTTTCAAGCAGTGCTTCAAATCCTTTCGAACCACATCAAATACACTCCGTCCCATGTAAGCTTCTGGTGTTGAGCATATAGGAGAAACCCTAGCTTCATACACATAATGTGGAAAAAATTCAGGGTCCTTTTGTTCCGAACACATTAGCCCTTTGTCATATCTGTTCTGGCAAAACGTCTCGTTCAGTTTTATGTGGTAGCGTTTTATCCTGTTAATGGTATTGTAGTCCCAATGTTTCATCTCGCAAGTACAGTGCCATGGGTTTTTATCCAGTCGAATAAGTTTAGCTGGAAGGTGAAGAAATAATTTTTCAGAACATGTTGTCAACTGATTATGCTGCAAATATATTTCTCTCAGTGATAATTGATCATCAAACAGTCCAGGAGGTAATGAAGTTAGTTTATTGTATGACAAATCTAACTCCAATAAAGAATTGAGCCCGTAAAATGCATCCATCGAAATTTTCTTCATTGAGCAATGGTGTAGTATGAGACGTTGAACTTTAGAGATTTCACTAAATGCATCATACGAAATGCGAGTTATTTGTCCCGTGATCTCCAAAGTTTCCAGCTGTGGCATTCCTCTTAACATGGGCCTTTCCAGGAAATCAATTTTTGCATTCGTAATGTGGAGTTTTATCAAAGATAACAACCCATTGAAAGAATTCGGGAAAAACTGCAATGGAGTTTTCGTACTTCCAATCAACAGCACTTTCGTTGTATTCATAACTTCAAAGGTATTAGGAAAAATTGCTTCTATTGGATTGTCACGAAAGTCCGCCGCTTCTAAATGTGGGAATGGGGGTAATGATAGTTCTGACAAATGTGTCAAGTTGTTATGGGACATATCCAATGTTTTCATACGAAACAGGCCTGCCAGTCCAACCGTTTGTAAATTTAGGATCCGATTGTGTGATAAAGATAAAGAACTAATATTTGGCGCCGCATAAAACACAAATTCTGGCAGGAATAGCAAGTTGTTGTTTTCTAGGCACAAGAATTTCAAATTGTTCAGTTTGTAGAATATATCCCATGATATGTCATACATTCGACAACCAGAGATTTTCAAATGCATCAGGGTAGGTAAACCTGTGAATGCCACTGCAATTTTGGGTTCTAGTTGAGATTTTGATCGTTCGCTCAAAGGATCAAAATCATCAATATTGTTGTTTAATTTGTATTCACTGTAAGGGAGAATCTCGTCTTTGCTTGTGGAATCTTTTTGAGGACGTAAAAATACAATCTGCATCAATTTGGAGCTCTGGATGGAATTGTTAAAATCTTTTCCTTTGCTTATCATCATTCGTGTGTACTCGTAAATCCCGGTGTCACTTTTCACAGAAGTTTCTTCCAAACGCACGTTTTGAAGACTTAAGTATGTTACTTTGGAGAGGTGTTGGAACGCATCTGGCGCAATGTTGATCGTGTTTTCATTAGTTTCTATTCCTGTCGAGTCTCTGTAGCCTTGTATTTCCAAAGCGATCAGGTTACCTGCGTTTTTGAAATGTCCTTTCTTTAGGGAGAAATTTCCGGATCCAGGAGCTTGGATTAATGATAGTATCTAGGGGATCATTTAATCTTGATTACGATTTCATTCATGCAATGCCAACTGTAAAACTATTTTGAAAATTAATTACTTGGGTAGCAGAATTTATATTCTGCATAGTTTTCTCCAAAACCAAATTATCTCGAATGATGCAAGTGACGGTATTCAAAACCTTCTCAGTTAGCCTTCTTTTGTGTTTTTTGGGGTTTTCTATCACCTGATGCCACAAGCAGAATGGTGTCACAGTCTCAAAAATGCCATAAATCTGGTATATTTAATTTTTCGAGTGTACCTCATTGTGTTCCGTGTATGGATTGAAATCATCATGATCAGGATCATCTGGTGTAACACTAAAATCTTTTTTTATCCAGTTCCAAGATTCTATATTGCCCAATTGTTCATGATAACAAATACATTCGTTTGGGCATGAAGTATCTTCTACTTCTACTGATAAACCCTGCGCGTAAAAGAGATCAGTTGAAAAAGCATACAATGAATTGGTAAAAATTAATGAAATAGGGTAGTGTTGAAGGCAAGCTATGTATTATTTCCATGGGGTATCTTGAGAATTAGGTTATAAACTGTGTATCAAAAGTTCTAGTTCATGTTTCTGTAGCTCCAATAAACGTCATTCGCAAAATTTAGTGACAATATAATATGTACCATTGTTGTTTTGATGCGAAAAGCGGCAAACGAACATTAGGGGTACAAAAAAGAAACGGGTTTAATACTCTTGAAAAAGCACTTGACTTTTAAGTTCATAAGGTTTTACATGAAAGTGCCAAATACACAACTTTTATTACTTCAACTGACTAAAAAATCTAAACTATAAAAATTCTTACCATTTTTAGAATTATTATCAGTAGAAACCATGGGAATTTATTCTTGAACACCATTTTATCCAGAGTTAATGCGTGCGTTTCTTGTGAGGATGAACTGAGCATGAAGCCGGAAACTGAGTTAATCTTGAAAACATATTTATCTTTTCGGCTTCCGCAGCTCAACTGCTCAAATGCTATACAAGCATCGCCCCATTGTGACTAAAGTTCAAATTTAACCATTCAATTCAAATTTAACTAAAACTAAAAGTGTGCATGAAACAACAGTATATCTATGTAGTGTACAGTTAACAGTACAGCTTGTCGCTACATTTATGTTGGCAATAGTTAGTAACATGAACTTGAAGTTTGGAATACTGGAATCCATATATCCGGGCATAGAAATTCTTCTCCCTCTCCCAATTTACTTTTGATTAATACTATATAACAAAGCCAATGTATCCGCATGTGCTTATACATTTGACCTTGCGGGATTATTGACTTCGTATGACTTAAAAAAGTGCAGTCCTCTGACAATGGTTTTTTAACGTAGGCATGAATAAATATGTTCTAACTCTATCTGAACCCGTTGTCTGAACCTGTTTGTTTGTTGCGAACAATTGTTTTACAGATGTACCGGCCAGCGGGATGTACTTCATGACATATGAATGCCTCAAAAAATATTTAACACCGCCAGGAAAAACTACCCTTAGTCCGCTAGTTACACTGTTTGCAGGAGGAGTTGCAGGCATTCTGAATTGGGCTGTAGCAATCCCAGCGGATGTTATGAAGAGTAGATTACAGACAGGTACGGAATGACTTCTCAATATATTTTTGAATCTTTAATGAGAGTAGGATGAATCTCTATTCGAAATCAAAACAGCGTTTACACGATGAGGAGGAATAAATGTAATAATAGCCAGCGTAGTTTATAGGTTGAGTTCTATTTGCATACTTTTTTTGTGTTAACAGCTCCAGAAGGAACGTATCCTCGTGGAATTAGAGATGTATTCAAAGTGTTGATGAGAGAAGAAGGTCCAAAGGCCTTATACAAGGGATTTGTCCCTGTCATGCTAAGGGCATTCCCAGCCAATGCGGCCTGTTTCATGGGATTCGAAGTTGCATTGAAATTTTTGAATTATATTGCTCCGAATTTGTAATTTAACATGACGATAGTTCAGATTTATTTTTTAGAATTGACTTTGTTGTAACAATTATCATGCTAATTAATGTGGATGGTATTAAAGTGGTGATAAATGTGTAGAGCATTAATTTATCGAAAACGTGGTAAGAAATCAACGATAGAGCTATCTATATAATATTTACATAAAAAACTTAGTAAGTATAGCAGAAAGGAAGACTTGCACTTTTTTGTTAAGTGATCGCCCCATCGTCTTATCTGTAGCGCTCAAATCAGCTCTACAGACGTTAAAACTGCAATAACAAATACTAAATTTAGAGATCTTGTATCTTTTGAGTGGTAAAGTATAAAACAGATATCGAAAGAATGTAATTAGATTGTATGATGATATTAAGAGAAAGTCTCATCAGTCGAATGTACTATGCCTAATTAATGCTGTCACGAATGTTTGATTATCAATAACCTTTAGGGTATAGCTATATTTTCCAGCTATAACTACCAAGATATAGAGAATGCAAAAAAAAAGCACTAGCCAACAGAACGTACTTACTGTCAGAAATAATGCATGAATAGATAAATGAATAAAACAAGTACTATATTGTTGTTCGTATAACTTACCCTCTTTAAAAATTCTTCAGCACAAATCCTTGCTCTTGCATTCACAGCTAACTTCATTTCACTGATTTCTTTGTCAATACCTTCCATAAAATGGATCACAAAATCGACGAGCTTGTGCTTGTACATTTGCTCAGTGTGGAAGTTGGTGATTAGGAAACTTATGTCGTATCCCTAAAAATAATATAAGATCATTCCTATTCGCATCCCGTTCTTGTTTTCAAATATAATATTGTGACATAAATTAAGACGAACCTCAACTGGTTTTCGGCGGAGGACAATGAAGTTTTCAGCTCTCATCATCATAAATCTCATAAATTTGTGACACAGGATTTTTTCTATTTCATCTGCTTGCTTAATAGCTATACTGACTCGTATGGAATTGATTGAAGCTTCAATGAGAACTTTCTCTTTTTCATTTCGGCTTATAATGACAGGATTGAGCAAAAGTTCTTTGCTGGCTCTGTAGAATGGAAACAAAGGTCAGCAAATTTCCAAAATTTCACAAGCTAATACAAATTAAAATATTTCCACACCTGACTTCAACTTCCGGTTTATTGTGACGTTCAACGACTTGTGAGGAAAAATTTTCTAAACACATTGCAGCAGTCAAAGTGTGGCGTACAGCCGTTAAGTAAGGACGAAGTGTTGCCGCCTATGTATGGAGAAACAGAGTGTTAATATTAATATTTATTTTCCAGTCTTTACAATTACAGCACAATATATAGCCAAGAAAAAATATGCGCAATGGAAAGTTCAGGTGAACAATTGTCTTACCATTAAGTCGCTTTGAATGGATTGTTTAACAAGATTGAATCGGAATGTGTAATTTATTAAAAAAATTATCGATCGGTATTTTTTCTGGAATATTTTTCGATGGGTTTATAATACTGAACCATTGAATGACTAAACTGTCAAAACTGAACTGATGTCCACAACAGAAAAATTATCGCAAATACACCTTAGTAAAGGAAAGGCTGGCCTTTGAGATAGCAGGCACTAATTACTGTTGGTCCCCATAAAACCATCAGCACTTTACTTTTAATTAAACAAAAAACAAAATAAACAAATTCAAATAAGGGTCAATAAATGAATGAGTAAAAAATTACTCATCAACAAATCAAATGCTATATTGCTAGAGTTGAACAGCGTTCGGTAAGTTCTGTCTGCTGTCTGCAAAGCCGAAATCAAAACTATTCACCAGAAAAACTATGCCACACCTAAAGCCATTGAAAATATTGTATCCTTTTGGTCCTTTTGTAAATATTGCTGGGTTCTTGCTGAATTGCATGATATTATTTAGTGCATGTTTGCATCCATTTTAAATCATTTAACTTATATATATTTAACTATAATTTTATTATTCTATTTTAACAAATGAAATTCGATTCAAATGCTTCACATAAAGACTAGGAACTTGGTTTTTTAACTGGTACTTCAACATCTAGAAGGACCAATGATAATGAAGAAACATATTATGTCGTTTTATATTTTTAATCCCATGGACATGTCTGTCCGAAAAAAATCATTTTGCCCTGCACAATAAAAAGTTAGCTAAAATTTTTGTTCCATGACCAGGTAATATGCATTCGATTGATCAGTTAAATAAAAAGTGTTTTGCAAAAGCAAGCATGAAATATGGAAAACTGACGCTGACAGAATACAACGCGTGTAAAGAAATATATTGAACGATAAGTATAGTTCGTCCTCAACATATGATATGGAATGTGTTCAATTATTAAATAATTACTTCGTCCTAAATCAGTGAGAGAGTATTATTTGTAATGGCTTATCACTAAACCGATTGTAAGTACCGTAGTTTTTATGCTGACTGTGAGTTAATGCTTCAGCGCATCACAAATGTGGTATAGAGATTACATGTTTTATCAATCTTGTGTTAAAAAAAGTATCCTCAGTTAACAAACAAGTGATGGTTTGTATCTGTTTTGAATTAAAAAAATACAGAATCGAAGCAAGCATGCCAAAACTTTCAATATTTTAGATTTGAACATTTTTTAAATTGAAAGACATAAATGATGACCGCATTTCCTGCAGTTAGGAATTTATTTTTATCCCCGCTGATACAGGCCAGAGGTTTTTAATGCTTGAAATGTTAATACATGATCAGATTACAGGTTGGCAAAAAAAAGGTTATAATCAGTGACATGATGACATTCACTGCTACATTAATTAAGACCGTTGGATTTAGAACCAACTATTTGAATGTGCTGCGTTGAAATAAAAGTTGCTTTGACAATCCGATGTAACTTTGTTGCGTGTATTAGCCATCAGCGTTTACAGCGTCTGATTTGATGTAGCCATATATTGCTGGAAAACAAATTGGGCTCAAATATTTTCCGGGAAACGTTCATTTTCACATTCCCTCACACAAACTGTGAGAGTTGAGACAGGCATTCGAAAATTTGTGGAAGTGATATCGTTCGATATCCTTGTCTTTTAAAATATTAAACGGTAATTTCTCTGAAACTTTAAAAAACTATAGACTTCATTTATTGCCATTCTTATTCTGATCCGCCTCTGTAATACATTTATCATTGATGGTTTCAATAATTAATGTAGTTTGAATCGATCCCCGAAAATGTTCCTTTTTAAGTTCGTTGGCATAAAATCCTAACTTATTAAGAACATTTGACTTCACTCCTATTTTGGCACTTCGGATTGTATTGGTTACGAGATCTGGGCTCCAACCTCAAGTGGAGGCTAAAAGGTTGGATCCTAAAGTAAGGATTCGACATTTTGATCATTTCCTGGATTATTTCCACGTAAGTTTACGATTTTGTCTATCTTGATCTTCAAATCTTCATTGTCTTGCGCACAGTTTTGCGACAACCTTATCTACTTACCTTATATTGCGCTTTAGACATATTCTCTTGTATGTAATGCTATTATATGTAGTAATGCCGAAATTATGCATTTGATAACTTATTTGTCTTTTAAATGTACGTTTGTCATGGTGAATTTGAGAAGGAGCATATGTTCTAAAAATCTAAACGTTATTTAACCACAAGATATATTAATTTCTTCTTTTTAACGCTACTAGAGGTTTTTATACTCTTTAAGCTGTAGAAACAAAACATAGTATTTTATGAATGCAAGATGCAATTCTACTATCCATAAATCTAACCTAAATTCTTATTCTATGAATCTGTTTTACGAATCGTAGTCTACGGCTTTTAATTACTGACGCTGTGCTATAATGCTTGACACAGGTGGTGAAGGGAATCTAAATCTATAACCTGTGCGCTAGTCTTCATTCCCTGTAGAGCTTAAATATGGGAAAGAAGAGGAATGTTCGTAGTGGCATAACAGTTGCTACAAAAGCTCCGGAGCCTGGAAAAAAAGTATTCGAGAAAAATATTCCGCCAAATAAGACCGGTTGTGCGAATTCTAGTAATGGAAACTCTTCTGGAGGCGTGAAATCCACTACTGGCTCAAACTCAGCAGCAACTTCTAGTAATAACGACGCTGTGACAATGGATTCAATTGCAACATATGAGAAGCTGATGGCAAAAGTTTCCGATGAGGTCCATATTTTTTCATATTGTTGTGGAATATGACTTTACTACATCATTCTATTGATCCTGGGCGTCATCTTATTTTGATTTTGCTTTTGAAATAGGAATCGTTGAATGCTTTCATAGAAGTTCGACGAAGTGTTTCAGCCAAACGTTTGGAGTTGCGTCAACTAAATTGTAATCCTAATTATGAAGAATTTGAAAAGCAACTGGAACTTAAAAAGTTGGATTCAAATTTAAAAAAATGCACTGGATTTGTTCGAAAAATTGTAAAGATACGAACATTGTGTAATAACCATCTTATTTTTTCAGCGTCTAATTGAAAACGTGTTGAATTTTTAGAGGCAGTACACAGAAGCTCAGAAGCAGTCAATGGAAAATGATGTGAAGACCTTAAATTTAAGTAAATACATAAGTGAGATTGTTACTGCTGTTGGAGAAGCTAAAATCAAGGCATCGGAAATTGAAAATTTGGTATACATTTGTTCACTGATGCATCAAAGATACAGAGAATTTTCTACTTTACTTCTTGAAGAATTCCGAAAACTTTTACCCACCAAAAAAACTGATGTGGTATGTATTTGTTTATTCGGGTTATTTCGTATGCATGACTGTATCATTTATTTCATGATGGTTTTTTATCTAGTCCCAAATAAATTTGTCAAAAACATCAGTGGATTTACGTCTCTTTGGGGAATTCACCTTATGTGGCATCTTTGGGGACAATGACGGATTGAATGTGATCGGCAACACAATCAAAAGCATGATTTACATAGATAGACAAGCGATAGTAACAATCAACTTAATGGTTGCATTCTGCCGTGCATTGGGAGAAGAACTGGCTGGGCAGATTCCGCAAAATGTTGCCGTTGTAGCTATGGAGTACAATGTTGAATTTTCTGACAGTGGGATTATTTCAAAACCGAAAAAACAGTTGCTGTGTTCAGTTTTAAAAGAATATTTCACTGCAACAGCAAATACCCTAAAAAGTGTGAGTTTATTAGGAATTAAACGATCTCTTTCCTCGCATTCTTATCATCCACATCGAGCATTATTATAACTTTAAAAATGCTTCTCGTATGTAGATACATGAAGAGCTCCAACAGTCCGAGCTGTGGAATAGAAAACTTATAAAAACGAAGGGTGAAATTTTAGAGGAACGGAAAGAAGCGCATGAGGAAATTCAGACGAGATACGATAAATACATTACAAATGTCAAAAAGATTGCCAATTGTCTTAATACAGCTTTACCAGAATTACCAGAACTCCCTGTCGGTAGGCAAAAATTCACGGCGATTGGAAAATATGTGAAATGACACCTTTAAGGAATAATATTTAACATGCCAAATTTGTGTGCGTAGATCCAGAGGCAGAAGAAGATAACGTAGAGCTCGTGGATGAAAGTGCTGGAGATGGAGCCGCTGCAAGTTGGATGAGCGTGTTTGAAGATGAAGAAACAAGGACTTTTTACCAAGATTTTCCTGATCTTAAAGTGTACTTACCTCCTGTTGCCTATAGGGACAATTTGAAACAAACTGCTGAAAAAGTAAATTAAAATTTGACCGCTTTTTAAGCATATTGCTGCTATTTTGAACGTTTAATGATACTAATGCATTAGCTTCTTTTGTTTCAATTTAGACTAAAGCTATTGAAGAAAGAGAAATGCATGTCGATGAAGTGGATTTGGACTTGGAAGCTGCTGAATTAGAAGCTGGAACAGTAAATCAAGAAAATAATGGTGATTGTAATGGAGATGGTACTCCAGAGCCGGAAGAGCTGCCTCCATCAATGCGACCTAGTGAGGCCAATCAGTTATTCTTAAACGTTGAAAATATAAAAAATTTAAAATGTTTGAAATGATTCTACTAACGATTTCATTGTTTTTAGATCTGGAGGAAGAAAGCGAGGAGCAGCCGGTCAAGCTATCATTTCAAGTGTATCTCACAAACTTGTTAAACTGTGTTAATCGAGACATGATCGATAAAGCAGCTATTGAGTTTGCCGAAAATTACAATTCCAAGAACAATAGGAAGAAACTGATATCGTAATGATTGTTCACTTTACGAGACTTAGGGAAGCTGATTAAATCAGAATTTTAATATAATTTGTTTTTTGAAACTTTAGAACTATATTCCACATTCCTAGACATCGTTTAGACCTCATGCCGTTATGGGCTCGACTAGTCGCCATTTTGTATCCAGTCATGCCAGATATTGGAATAGATCTCAGTGAGATGTTAAAGAAGGATTTGATGTTTCTGATTCGTAAAAAGGATCAAATATTCATTGAGTCTAAACTTAAAATTACAAGAATGATTGCTGAACTAGTGAATTTTCGAATTTTTCCAAAATCTGATGCTTTACATTGCCTGAAACTTCTACTCATGGATTTCGTTCATCATCAAATTGAGATGACTTGTGCCTTTATTGAAACTTGCGGCAGAATGCTCTATAGAAGTCCAGCAACCCACAAACGGATGAAAATATATCTGGTTTGTATGCTTATATTCTGTCAAGTTTCATGTGAATCCTGCACTTATTTGTTTTATTAGTCTTCTGATTGTATGATTAAACACGCAGAATGAAATAATGAGAAAGAAGCAAGTGAAATCCTTAGAGCCACGTTATATCGCTATGCTTGAGGGAGCCTATTTTGCAGTGTGTCCCAAGGAAGGGGTTGCTTCACAGTTCAAAAAGCGAGATCCAGCTGAGGCCTTTATAAGAAGAGTATTGTACGACGATTTGTCTACCAAAACTTTGGAAGAGGCTATTAATTCCATGAGAAAACTGGATTGGGAAGACCATGATGTAGGAATCGAATATACGAATTAAGCATTTCCTTTTTATTTATTCAGTTCACAACATTCTAAATTCAATTTGGTCATTAATTGTGTTTACAGGTTCGAAAAGTGGCAATAAAGTATATGTCAGAGCCCTGGGAACTACGTTATATGCAATATTCTGTTTTGGCGAGTCTTCTGTCTGCCATTGCCCCATATCAGGTATGGCTTTATGTTTTTTTCTGAATTAAAATTAAGAAGGAAATGTTTATGAAGGTTTTCCTTTTATTTTATGCAATCGTTCAGGCTACAGTAGTGGCATCAGTTGTTGACAATATTTTGGAGGAAGTTGTACTGGGTCTGGAAGATGGATCTGTATCTCTAAACTTTCGCAGAGTAGCCACAGTGCACTTTTTAGGAGAATTGTATAACTACAGAATTGTTGGCAGCACTGTCATCTTTAGCGTAAGAATGTTTGCTAAATTATAACAAAAAAATATGCGGTTTTCGCATGGAAATCGTGAATCTGACTTGATAATGTTATTATCTGTATTGCAGATTCTTTATCTATTACTGAATTACGGAGTGTCGTACACTGCTAGAGGGATTCAAACAATGGAGCGTGCGGACAATTTGTTTCGCATTCGACTGAGCTGTCAATTGTTACGCGTTTGTGGCACCTATTTTACTCAGGGTCATACACGGACCAAACTAAATTGCTATTTGTTGTATCTAGTGGTAAGCTTGATTGATAGTAAATACTGGTTGGTTACAAGGGAAATAATACTAATATAGTTGCTTTATGATTTGAATTTTTCTCACCAGTATCGTAAAATTATTTTTCAGAGATTTTTCCATTTCCGAAAGGAGCATCCTATTTGGGAAACCCAAAGTTTCCCCCTCAATATTCAAGAAACACTGGAAGATACTTTAGAATTTCTACGACCTGATGTGAAATTTCCTCAGAATTTTATGGAGGCTAACATGGCTGTAAATATTCTAGAACAACGTTTGGCTGCCAAAGTACAAGCTCAGTTGAAAGAGAATCCTGAACAATTCCAAACTTCTAAACCGACCAGTAAATTGGCGCCTTTGAAAATCCGGGGTAATTATTTCCTTCTTCTTATGTTCCGTATCACGTGTTAAGGGACTGCTAATTTCTTGTGACAATAATAGTTTAAATCAATATTCAATATTTTTTATATTTTTTATAGGAAAAGAAAATGAGCAGGGCTCGCCCCGTCGTCATATTATATCGCAGCAAATGAGGGATGGACGTGGTGATGGCAAAGAGGAAATCCCAGCAGCCATACCCGAAGAAGAGGTTCGTTTTGTTCATTCTCAGTTTGGAGCTGTATTTTCCCATGTACATAGCTAAACAAGTATTTTGTGCGTACAATAATTTCAGGTCGTTGAAGATCCGTATGCTAGATTTGAAGAAGATTTGAACTCATCCATTCCAGAGGAGCCTAATAAGGATATGGAATTCGATGCTCTGTTTGACCAAATGATGTCCGAGTCTAATCAAGCGACAACTCGGGACACAACAAAAATTAAGTCGGACATCCCCATTCCTCTTCAAATTAGAAGTTCTCAGTCGTCAGTTCCTTCAAGTATAAGTATGTCGTACAAGTTAACAAAATTGCAGTGCTTGCAATCATAATTATTTATTGTTTCAGTTGAATATTTAGAATCCTGACTGTTCTATTTTGAACTTTTAGCTAAAAGTGCCGGTGGGGACGCAATGCAAGTTGAAGAGCCTGTACCCGTCGTACTAATCACTCGTAAAGGGAACAAGCAGCAGTTTAAGAACTTTAAGGTCTCAGCAGAGAGTGAATTTGTCAAGAGAATTAAAAGTCACGAACAGGCTGAACGAGAAGAGAAAGAAAAAGTTAAAATGCGAACTCTGGCCATCAACGAAATGCAGCAGGCAGAAGAGCGAACTTTGGAGTTGGAAAAATTGGTTACAAAACGACCTAATTATAGCTAACATTATGATTTATATAATTCTTTCCCCAATGTTATTGATCAGTTTGTTGGTTAAAGTTGACTGTGTCGACTAAATGCGAACTCAGGGCACTCGATGTTTAGTTAGCAATGTTGCATGCTGAATGTTGATTAATGCGGATTTAATTGCTTTCCAGATTGTGCAATTTGTGAGAACTCAGGTTCTCAAGTTTGGCTAATATCATTTTTTTGTGCGTCTAGTTCAAGGGACCGAAACAGGAGCATGATGATCCTACGCGTTCTTTATCATTGTCGGAAACGAATAGACTAAAGTCTCTTCGTCAACCTCCCAAGATGATTAAAAAAGCTCAGTCAGTTCGACTTGCTGGTGTGATTGTTTCGAACTCAAATCCACAACGATAGAGATCCACTTTGAATCGTTTCCAACATCAGCTCAGGATAAACAAAGACGTTGGAAGGACAATTTGTTGAGTGGGCAATAGTGAATACTGAGTTGCTTCTTATATCCCATTGTCTGCTTTAATTACCTGTAACTCCTAACTCGGTCCGTCGGAATATTGCCGTAATTCGTAAATTTTTTATCAGAGTGAGCCAGTTTGCATAGATATAGAGTATAGAGAGTTTTGCTGTCGTTAAATGTTCAGATGTAATGGGTGAATTGTTGGCCTTTTTTCCGTAGTTGGTAGATTGTAATTATTTTATTGGCTTTACTATACATTGGGTTGTCGGTTTTCGTTTATTTTAGTTGCTGTAGTAAAATTATGGAAGCAAAACAGTATCACTATTGCTCACTGAACTACGAAATTTCTGTAAAAAATGGATCGATACTTTAAAATATTTGTGGTTTACTTTCATGCTGCTGTTAAAGCTAAAATTTTAACTATACCAAAACTTTCAATGTTTCCAAAAACAAGTAATTATCACACCAATATCTAGTTTTATTTAAACAGTTTATTTTCCGGTTGTGCAGCGTTAATAGAGATGTAACTTTGAGTTAAAAATATAAACTGTCCAAAAAATGTTGTGTGGATTTTTTTACCCAGATTTACTCTACTTATTTTGGTTACTATGGTTACGATACTAAATTTGCTTCAAATTGACGCGAGGTAAGTAAGTCAACGGTAAGTGAAATACAAACTTGCTCACATGAAATGCCTTGTATATCAAGCTAAATCTTTTATATGTATTATATTATATTATATATTAATTAGACCGTCCGAGCGCGTTAAAATTTTATAGAATGAATTAATATTGTCCATCATAATGCTGTCAATAATCAAGTGCTGTATTCTAATCAGTAAAAAGCAGCTCGCAGACTATCAGTTTCATGTTTTATATGCTGCTGATTAATGTTATGATCATTGAATCTTTATATTGTCATTGAAATGTGTTTAGATGAATAACAATTGATGCCAATTCCTTGTTAATTGGCAATACCTCACATCTTCTTCATGCTCAAAATTTTCTGCAAGTTGATATTTAAGACATCCTATTCGTACCGTCATTGTGTGAAATATTGAATATGGTGTTTAAGGAGCAGTTAAAAACTTATTGTAGTGAGGGACATGTGATTTGAATCTAAATTAAGCGTCCAGTATTCTACGATTGAAATTCAGCTGAAATGCGCCATTTTCTGGATAGAAAAAATGTAATATCATTAGTTACTTCCTGTTCTTTTCACGAAAATATTATTCGAAACTGTTTTTGCAGCGTATTTTTTCAAATTCGGTCAATATCTGTTACATTTGTAATATGTGATATGTTTGCCATCAGATTAGTATTCTGTTCTCTAATTGGTTCATATTACATAACCAAAAACAAAAAAGCGTGATCCGCAATTCAACAGAATTAAATACTACACAATAAAATATATACTAGATGTTCTAGTTTGTGATAAAAATTTTAAAAATCACCTGAAGATACAAACGTAAAAGAGTGTTTCGTTTTTCTGTATGATTAAATAAAATGAATATATAAATTTGATATACATTGTTACGCAAAAAAATTGAATAACAATTAACTCAACTTTTATTCTGCATAGAAAATGAAAACACAGATATTGTCATCAATTTGAACCATAAGTATTGTTAAAAGTATTTACAAAATCATATAGTTATCTCTGGTAATGCCCACAGTTGCATAATACAAGACTAGAAAACATGAGAATGTGACCAACAGAATGCCAAACAGGGGCTCGTGAGATAACCAAATGCAGCCCATTGTTGAGAGACAAACAAATGTGGCCACTAGAAGACTACATTTCCCTGGCCCAAGGGACAACAGTTTGTGCATTAAAGATCTTCGACGACCTAAAAAAGAAAACAAAAATTACATAGGATCATACCCTCGTGAAATCTAGGGCTGCATAATCTCAAGTTTTACGTACAAGTTTGGAACATGGCTTTCAGTACGAGAAAAGATCCAAAAAGCATGCAACCCCAACAAGCACATCGATTCAAATAGGAATGCATAGCCATTGCAGAATGTTCTGTGGTGAAAATTTCCATGTGAGTTCTTTTCCCTTCGTGAACAAATGCAATATGAACTCCCGCCTGAGTCCCAAATGGCCGTAACTCGTTCCCCACTTGCTTAGCAATAATGCTCACCTGAGTCACACAATGAATTTTTCATCAACTTTTAAGTAGACTATGGAAATTCTCCCAAAGTTACATGGCAGCCCCATAGCATAAATAAAATATGCAATACCGCAGATAGTTAGTTACATTACACACATACTCTGAATGATAAAGACTTTTTTACAAAACAGGTTAGTTATGCTTGTGTAGTGTACGCCTGGTTTTTAAGGCGAAATATAGGCACAGGGCTACGGCATAAATATTTGTGTGGTCTATAAAAGCAAATTATGATCACATTAAAATATTTAGCACTTAAGAGTGTTCGGTATAAGCAATAGATAATTCACTAGCTGTTAAAAGGCTTTGCAACCTGTCAGTTGCAGCGAGACAGGTCTAGTGGAATTCATGGTAATTTATTTGCACAGAAAAACTTACTAGTGATCCAGAACGACCAGCAAATGAGAATTGGATTCGCACGTCTCCCACAGTTGGATTCCAAATGTTCTGAGCGTGATAGTACAGTCCCATGTGCATTTTCGTGTTAGACGTCTCAGGCCGTTCTTCACTAGTGAACTGGATAAAATTGGAAAACTTGTCTTTTAGCTCTGGTCCCAAGATGAATCTCCCGAGAAATGCTTTAGAAGCTATGGTGATTTGGGAGGCAACTGGGAGTTCACTACATCGTACGTCACAATAATGAAATTTTACTTGAGCAGTTAGTTAGTTAGTTTGTGGCATAATAGTAAAAGAGTAGATGATTCACATTAGGGAGTTAGGGATTGTACGTAGCAAGTAGCAGAACAGAACAGATGAACCCCATCTGTCGCTCAAGTGCCTCATCGGTCGCTCATAGGACAGAGGGGATATCTGTACAACACATGAAACGATTCATCTGATCTGTCGTACTACGACGACAAGTAATCCCAAACTCCCTATTGTAAGTGTAAGTTAAGCCAAACATGACTCTGTACCTTGGATTCATATGTCCACTAGGCACAATGAATTGCGAACTGTCCACTATTTTATCCTTCCATGTTTTGTAGTATTCATAGGGTACTTGAGGATCTTTGAAGTCGTCCGCGTAACTATAATTTTTTCATCCCTGAGTTTAAAAGCTTGCATGGCACATTTCTATTGCATGAATGCCAAAAAATAGGATGAGAGCAGCTGTAATCATATCAAGCCCTACCTTTTTTTCCTTTCCACCCATTGGTACATTTGCACTCTTCTTTTCAATTTGACAGCTCGAATTGAGACCCCGTAGGGTTCATCTTGTAATGGTTCACTCAGGCTCAAGTATCCCGAAACGTGCACAAGTCGCCCCTCATTTACAGCAGACAGGTCATGTGCAGTATTCAATTCTACTACGGAGTTTACGCCTTCGTGATATACGCACGAACTTTCAACGGCCCGTTTCTGAGAAAATGCCAAATACAAATTCAGATGGAATACATTTGGTGTTTTTACACTAATAAGTTTACGTCCCAAGACAAAACCAGTCAAGAAGCTACGACTTCTATATTGTTAAATACAATATATGCAGCTTCTGTAGAAGCCAGGGGAAATGTAAGACAAAAATATACACCATATTCTATCAATATCAATGCATATACCACACCTTGATTGGCAAGCTGTAAAAATGGGATACAAGTTACTATTGCGCAGAACATCTATTCGATTTGACGATAAAGAATTGATATCACAGCGCGGTGCATTTTGCATTTCTACATAACGTACTAACTGACTAACCACACTGAAAATAAATCTCAGAGTACAAATTTATCATAATTTAGCCACAGGCCACATGAGGCTACTTGATGAGCGTATAAAAAGGCAATAAAGTGTGGTGCACTTTATATCTGGGAATGCAATCTAATAAATCAAAGTTTGCTCACACAAGAGCCTCAAGTCAATTGGTGGTAGTATTGTAACTAACAAAGCAAGCTATTTTTATGGTTCGTAGTCTCTCTCACCTCATTCTTAAGTAGAAATCCAAAAGCAATAAGTATTAAAATTGTGCCCACAATTTTCTTGAACAAGTCACGATTACGTTTGTAGTAAGCTATAACATAATGACAGGACTGGTCACTTGAAACTCCTTTCCGAATGAAGTTGCGGCCATTATTGTACCATTGATTGTAGGCAGCTTTGGATGTTTCCGGATACTTGAGAAAGACACAAAAGTTTCAAATGTTTCAGATGGGAAATTAATTACATTCCAGGGTGACTTCATCTAGTGATCTTTCATGATGAAAATTAATATTCATTTGAAACGTCAAGCGAAAGTTGGCATAGTAAATTTTTTCAGTAAATATATTATAGTAATGATTATAAATTCCATGGCTTACTATTGTTCGATGCATATTTTACATATGGTCCATGAATGGCAAACCCAGTTTGCTCCAGTTAAAACCGCATTTAAAAATCCTGTCATACGAGACAATAAATTAAACACAACATTTGCATCAATCATCTAATTCTATTGTTGATAAACCTCAGTCAGTGTTAAAACTTATAAACAGGTGGAAAACAAAAAAAGCTAATAATGTTGTCAAAGTCGTACAAAAAGTAGCATGGGATATGTACTTTTCATTTCTATAGTTTTTGATCAGTGGACTATAAATATTTCGTTCCCATTCACCATAAAGTATAAATATTTCGCAATCCTAATTGTTCCACTGTACCATGCAATATAATGGGATCACCTTTAGCAGACTTGCACAAAAGACTCAACCCTCAAACTATGTGAATTGCAACAATTTAGCAACCACAGTGGATGTAAAACACGGTGAAGAAATTATATTTAAACATTGCACCAAACCAAGTGAGCACGTAGATTATCCTAGATGTAAAAAAAATGTATACAACAACAGTCAGTGGCTGGTAAATTTAGACAATGAGAATTCAATGTGCATGTATTATACTAGCGCCGTTTAGTCAGCTAGCTATAGTTAGTTTGTTACTGTTTCTAGGAAAAATGTTGAGAAACTCCCAGTGGCACGTGTTGGATATAAAAACACTTGGGTTAATTTATTTATGTAGTCACAGAAATGGAATGCAATTTAGATTAAAACTAACGAGAATTTAGTAATAACTTCTTGATGCGGTACAATAAGAGTCACTCACTCTCTGGATTGCAGTCTCTGTCAGTTAGTTGAGGCTAAGAGTTGAAATGGATTGTTGCAACAACAGTGCTAATCCTCATCATAAGTCACGCCTAACGTAACTTTAAAAATTGTATTATTTAGCACAATGTATATGTTGATGAGTTGGTTTTGAGCACCAAAGTTTAGGTCGTGCCAATTCTGTTCCCTTTTCTCAACTGAGCTAGTCCTCACAGCATACGAGACCCAGTTAGTTAGTTTTAGTCATCGATCGTCGTCTCACGGGCACAGAGTGTGCGCCCACATTGTGTGTAGTAAAACTCCCGCATTCCTTTTCAACTTTTACCCGGATAGTAAGTTGTGAAGACGAATTCGTTTTAAATAGATTGTGAGTTTTCAAGTGCCAAAATTTGGAATAGTTTGCATAGCTTCAAGGACTCGGACACAATAAAGTATTGTCATTTTTAATTTGCATGTTTTTTTTGTCTTATAACAATTTTTGGTCAAGAATATTATTTCCGACTGCTGCAAATACTTTTTATAGCTGTATTGTGAGTTAACAAGGACGTTTTGAGCACGTAAGTCAATTTCGTTGTTTAAGCAATTAACATGATTGTAATTGGTTATTCAATTTGTTGTCAAGTATAGATGCATAGCTATATGCATGCACGTCAAACGTTAATTTGACTTTTGTATACTCTTGTTATGCAAATTGTATATTGACATTGACAGTGGACAGTAGCAATGTAAATATATATTTTCGGAGACTTTGTTTTAAACTGCCAGTGTCGATGGTTTAAGCTTGAGATTTATTCGATGCATACTATTATACATTATTGAACATGGTCAGGTCATATTATCTTCTGTCTCTACTCATTTTTAAACTCATCTCAGTCAGTACTCTACTCATAAACTAAACACAGACTAAAAACGCAAATCTACAAACTAACATTAAATACAAATCATTGCGTCCATCCAGAAATATCTAGTGTTTGAAAACGGTAAAGCTAATAAAATCCGCTCTTTCTGCAGAATAAGGATCTAGCCACAAATGACCATCAAAAATTGCCATCAGCTGAGCAATTAATCCTTGCAGGCATCTCGCTCAAATCAATAATCATGCATTCACGGACAAAGATAAAACCAGTAATCATCATTCAAGACAAACTTTAATATGCGGACTCAGTACTAACTAACTAACTACTGCTTGCACACACTGTATAATATCCATATAGTCAGTCTCCAAGTACATTTTATACATTTACAAAGTATAAAAAACTCACCTTGTGTTATATTAGCAACCAGTCAGCCACTGCTCATCACATTCTGTAAACTGGATAATAATGCCCCAGTAGACGTAAAAATTGCACCAATCATTCATAATCATAGAATTTACAATCTTCTCTCACTCACAAATAATCAGGAGGTGGAAAATATATATTCCCAAACGTTAGTTACAACCTACACATTTGACATTTTAATGGATTCTCAACCATGTTTCATCGCAGACCACTTCACCTCATAAATAGTAAAAGTGTGGCCAATTCTTGGACAAGAATGAAAGTGAATACGACAAGCTGGGAACGACGTCTAGTTGTGTAGCGACTTCGTGGGTCGCCAACAACACAACTCCTACTGGTGGTGGTACTCGTGGTGCAACAAGTGAGGAGCTGAAAGAAGCTCACTCTTTGCATCCTGGGCGACAGTCAGTATTCACATCTGGTAGACTCAACACTGGTGCATCTAGCTCTGACCGTGTTCCTGGAAACGAGGTGCAAAAATACTTTTGTACTCATCAGAAAAGAGGGTCATTTGGCTCCTTGTGTGATTTGCCTGAAGAATCCAATAGTTTTGAGCAAGAGGAAACTAGTAGTGTGAGAAATACATTTGGGGGACCTCCGATTCCTCCTCCATTGCCTGTATTTGGATATACCAGTCCACCACCGGAAGAGCATTGTGAGAACCTTACTACTGGAGATATTTGTGAAATCGTTAGTAGTAGCGAAGAAATAGAGAATACAATGGCAGCGCAAAATCAACTTGGTAAGTTGGATATTTTTTTTAGTGTAAGTATGGTTTGTTAGTTAGCTAGTTGGTTTTTGAATGATTAGTTGCCTTTTTTTCCTCAGAGGATATAGGATATATGCCTATGTTGTATTTAAGTGGATGTGAATGCGTCATGGCAAGTGAGATTTTTGGACTTTTCGTTTAGAAAATAAGTTGCAAAATTTTTTATATGTGTGTTTCATGCACGCGTATTTGGCTTGAATTCTCACAGTTAGTAAGTAAGCCGGTTGCCGTAGATGTTAGTTTAGTAAGTTAGTTAGTGAGTAGATGGACAGTCAGAGGATGTGGGATATAGTTTGAGTTACGTCTTGAAACAACTTTATTGTTGTTGTGCATGTGATGAAATGAAATATGGGAGGGAATAACAGCAAATATGTTCATGTAGGACGAGTTGTCCACAATTTATCAGTGTGCGTGCTAAAGGGGTTTTATGGCCTCAACTGTGAATTTAATTTGCTCAACCTTTATATTAAATTCATCTAACTATAAATTAATGCTCCGAGCGATTTTTGATAAGAATTGGGGTTAAAAGTGCGTGCATTTTTAAAAGTATTTAACTAACGGATAAAGTTTGAGCAATATCGTAAGAGAAAAAGAGTACGAATTCTTAATTCGCAGTTTTTTTACGAGATTTTCACGAGCAAGCATATGTATACACGATACAAAGCCAAGGTCATCTACTGGATAAGCTTTAACGCAGAATTGGGGGCTATAATGGATAGGGAATTTTTATGTTGAACCACGGGCAAACTGCCACATATCAAAGTTATGTGGTTCACACACTCTCACTTACAGTCAGTTTGCAGAGTTTACAGTTTGCAATGCTGCAGCCATTGCTTGCAAGTAGTTTATTGTGAGTGTTCATTTCATACAATACAAACATGTAAACAAGGGTTTGTAAACAATTTTTGGGGCATCTTGCACAACTAACGTTCTCCTCACCTCCTATGTTGGAGGAACTGTATGGAAATAGAAAAATCATTATACTTCTACCCTAAAATTGTCGTATTACTTTAAAATAACATTGTAGACGATGTAAAATGTTGTACTTTCATAATTTTAGCATTTTATCTCCTCATTCATCAAACATTCTTGGTCGTCCGATTGCATGCACATTTTCTTCCTAGTTAGTTAGGGCTTGAAATGGTCCTATGCAAGGTTCACTTATTACCATGAACTCCATAGCGACTTGACTAAAGAAATCATATTATATAAAAATCTTACCATGCACTGTCATCGTGGCTGATAGCTAATTAAATTTCCAATCGGCTCACACACACGAGCCTACGCGAGTACCACGGTGGACTTGAACAGCTGATAGGTCATATGTTATCATTTACGATCTTGATTAATAGTAGATGCTGATGGCTTCAAAATAGTGAATGCACCTTTTTAAAGTGCTCTCATTTTCTTTCTTTATTAAATGCTCGTTACTTACTTAATGTGTTTTTTACGTAACCGGTTTCGTCTCACAGTGTTTGCACACCAGTATGCACCCACATTAATAATTATGGACAGATTAAGCATTTACAATGATTGGTTTTCAATGTTTACCTGAGTTATGAATTGTCCATAAAATTCACTAAATTGACAGTTATTGATGGATCAATACCATATGCAATTGCTCCCCATTTATCACGCACAATATTAGTGTGTAGCACTATGAATGCAAAAGAATTATCTCTCATTTTATGACCATTTTTACATATTTGCCAATAATCAAGTTAGCTCATTATCTGCAGCGCTGCATGCAATCTAAAAAGCACAGTTGAAGTAATTAATGGCATTGGGATATGCGTTGTCAGTTGAGTCTCAAGAATTTTGTATTTGCTTTATGGTTCGGCTAGCTGGAATTAGCTTCCTTGGAATACTTGTAAAACGAACGTGCGTGAGCCATGCGATACGCACCCTGCAAAAATTATTTGGGTTCACACATTTTTTGTCTATTTTATCAATCATTGAGGCGGTTGACCTAGAAAACATCAGTAATGATAAATTGAATTCAAAGCAAAACTCATCAATCAATAAGTAGCCTGATGATATAAATGGTATACTAATATTCAATTGAAGATATTATTTATTTCATAGAATAGTTAAGTCAAAGTGAACAGCCATGTTATAGAAACACAAACTCTCAGGAAACTGATTGATGAAAATTCATTAAAAATACATAAAAACTGTTTCAGACACTCAGAATTGGAAATATAGGGCCGTCCTAATCAATTACTATTACCTACTTAGAGCCTGTCGATCATGTCATTCTCATTTTATTATGGCAATTGATCTCCGTCATCTTATCTATGTACAATTTTGATGCATGCAAACAACGGCCAACAATAAATAGAATTGTATGCACAGAAAATTAGAGGATCCTTATCTTACGTAAAGCGGGGAATTCTCAATTCATCACTCTTGCTAATTACATAGTTAGTGCGGTAATACGACACCGGCTTGAATTCCCAGGTTTTACCTATATAGCATGTTTCCCTTTTTCCTCATGCTCCAGTCTTATTTTGGCGAGTGTTGAGATAGGACATTCCCATTTTTACGAAGAATTTTCTTCCGTTTCTTTTTTCTATCTTGTTTCATTTCTACCTATCTATTTTATAGTGCACTTCATGTTGGAGTAAAATCTAAATTGTAAATTCAATTTATTCAGGTGACATCAAAGCCGATGCTTTAGCTATGCTGAGGCAATCGCTGAAATGTTTAGATCCAACGGCTTGCGAGCATTTGGACGCCATTCCGCATATCTTCACTGTGCTGGGAGCATCTGTAAGCTGTTTACGACGATTATTATTGTGTAGAAATCACTGGATTCATATGACGATCATAATTTTGTCAAATTTGTGTTGGACATGTCCTGTGTATAGGGTGATTTAGCAAGAAAAAAGATCTATCCCACTTTGTGGTGGCTATTCCGAGATGGCTTATTACCGGCCAACACCGTTTTCATTGGATATTCTCGATCAAAAATGACTGTCAACGATATTCGTCAGAAATGTGAACAATATATGAAGGTATGCATGGATTTGAGGTTGTTTTTATTGAATTGAAAGCAACAAATTTTACTATTTAATTAGAATGGATGATAAAAATAATCCATGTAGATAAAACCGTCGGAAAAAGAATTGATTGAAAAATTTTGGGAACTCAACGACTACGTCAGTGGAAAGTATGATGTTCGTCGAGATTTCGAGCTTTTGAATCAAGAGCTATCTAAAAAGGAGAAGAATGAGGCGGCAAATCGAATCTACTATCTCGCATTACCCCCATCGGTATTTGAAAGCGTCACTTCCAACATACGAAATACTTGCATGGCTACAAGGTAAGAACAGAATCTCTATCTGTAGAGAATGTGGGAGTTTAAACAATATGGATGTAGTGTCTTGAACTCGAACAATTATTGTTTGCACAGGGGATGGACTCGTGTGATTATAGAAAAACCTTTCGGTAAGGATTCGGAGTCTTCAGCTCAGCTCTCCAATCATCTAGCTTCATTATTCAAGGAAGAACAGATCTATCGGATAGATCATTATCTTGGAAAAGAAATGGTTCAGAATTTAATGACTATTAGGTAAGCGCAGTACAGGCTACTCGTTCGTCATGCGAATAGGAATAAGTTGATAGTAAAGCTAGAAGGTGCCAAACTATAATTCCTTATTGTTTGGTAGGAGGAAAAATATATGGATTATTATGTAAAGTGAAGAGTTTATGTAATTGGAATATTTCTGTGTAGATTTGGGAACCGTATTTTGGGCCCTACATGGAATCGTGAAAGCATTGCATCTGTTCTGATCTCATTCAAAGAGCCGTTTGGAACATTCGGTAGAGGAGGTTACTTTGATGAATTTGGTATCATTCGAGATGTCATGCAAAATCATTTGCTGCAAATTTTATCCTTGGTTGCAATGGAGAAGCCCGCATCTACTCATCCTGATGACATCCGCGATGAAAAGGTATTTGATAGCATGCTGCACGCTTTTTTTTGCGTTTAAATGAATACTCATTTCAATTAGCAATTTTTTTAGTGGATACTGGTCGTGGCTCAAATCTAAAGTTTTGTATGTTTTTGCATAGGTGAAAGTTTTGAAAAGCCTGGAAACATTGGAACTTGAGCATGTAGTATTGGGCCAGTATATTGGAAATCCCGAATTAGAAGGGGACGCTCAAAAAAGCTATGTGGATGACCCAACAGTTCCGGATGATTCGAACACCCCTACCTACGCCTTGGCGGTGTGCAAGATTAATAATGAACGCTGGGATGGTGTTCCATTCATTCTTCGTTGTGGAAAAGGTAAGGACAATGAATAGAGGACAAAAAATGAGAAAGTATTTTTATTTTGCCTAATTGCCCAGCAGTGACGTTATAACTTTATAATTGACAGCCTTGAATGAACGAAAAGCTGAAGTCCGAGTACAATATCGAGACGTACCTGGAGACATTTTTCATGGTCAGTCTAAAAGGAATGAGTTGGTTATTCGAGTGCAACCGGGTGAAGCCGTTTACGTGAAAATGATGACCAAAAAACCTGGTATTAGTTTTGATATGGAAGAAACTGAACTGGATCTAACGTATGGGCACCGATACAAGGTTTATCAGAAAATACTTCGTAGAACCATTGCACTTTCAGCAGTAAATAATGTAGTTTCTTCTGAGTGGGTGCAATTTGTAATTGCATTTTTATTTCCTTTGTTGCAATTATAGGATGTCAACCTTCCTGACGCATATGAGCGCCTGATCCTTGACGTCTTCTGTGGATCCCAAATGCATTTCGTTCGTTCTGATGAGTTAGCACAAGCATGGCGAATTTTCACTCCTCTTCTTCGCAGAATTGAAGAGGAAAAAATACAGCCAATTAAATACATGTCAGCTTCCCATTTTCTATTTCACAGGATTTATTCTGATAATCCAATGGTAATAAGACTTCAAACATATTTTCGTAACACAGGTACGGATCTAGAGGACCAAAAGAGGCCAACGATTTGTGTCACGCTAGTGATTTCAAATACTACGGCTCATACAAATGGGTTGGTCATAACAAACTATAGACAAATGAAACGAATCCATCCAAAACTATTTCCAATGTTTGCTTTAAAAGATTACAGTACACATTATACAAATTCCTGATATTAATAAAAGTATTTTCCTTATAACGATCAGTTTATTATGCATTTTACATATTGTCCTGTTGAAAACCATCCAACGACGTCAATAATGGCTTCCAGGCTTCCTATTTCACATACAGCAATCTTATCCCATTTTACTTATCTTGCATCAATTGGGATACGTTCACCCATTTATTTTTTAAGGAACGTTCAGTCAATTTGATAACAATTCAATAAAAAGATTTTTTTCATAGTCCCATCGGAATCTGTATGTGTCGGTCGGATAGTCATAAAAATAAAGCTGCTGCATTAGCGCGCCGGCAATAGCTATTGTATTGCAATAGTCTGCTATTCTCTTCAATATGATTGGCTCTTGGAGCTTTGCTTCGTTTTCTAGCACAGCAAAGAGATTCAATTGAATATTTGTGGCTCATCTGTTTGAATTTGAAATACAAGTTAGACATCTAGAGTTTTGTTTTAAATGCTCACGATAATTTTTAAAGAAGAAAGAACCAGTTTCTTGACGTGAACGTAAAGTTTTACTGTTCCATTCTGTGTTGGACGTTCTAAATACAGTAAAATGCAGCTTTGACTCAGCCACACAACTCAGCCAGCCAGGTAAAGTTAATTTCGAACATAGATCATTGGTTTTAGTTATGATTAAAATAATAATGATTAATAAAATGGTTAATTATATTTTGATTCAGTTTTTGCTACTTCGCACACAGTCAGAATTCACGGATGATACATTGAAATTGAAACCAGCCAATCTACGTTAAGGGTCATTGCCGACATGGCCGACCAGTTTAGAAAGGGAGAACAATATTCTCCAAAATCTTCCCCACGGGGATCAAGGTCTCCTGTCGTTCCAAGACAAGACTCAACTGGGACGTTAAAGGCGACTATTTCTCTTGGGAAAAATCCTTCCATTGTCCACACTGGCCCGTTTTATCTTATCAAAGAGTTGCCTTGTAAGAATTTGACTTATATGTAACAGTAACTATAACTCATATTGTTTAATAATGCGCAATTTTAAATTTCAATAGGTTCTAGCGAATTAACAGGGGCTACTAATCTGATGGCACATTACGGACTGGAGCATTCCTACAATAAGTCCAGTGGGCGAAAAGTTAAAGACACTTTATCGTCCTTTTTACCCAACTTGCCAGGAAATATTGACACTCCCGGAAGTCTAGACAATAGGTAACGTATTATTATCTCTGTATTATAAATATCGTACCTAATGCAGTAATCGATCTGTCATTATCATATTATTGGTTCGCGCAAAAAAAGTTTTCGTCTTACATTAAACTTAAATGCTCGACTCGTCTGACCATAATTTTTTTCGCAGTTCCCTTAGATCTGTAATTGAAAAGCCTCCAATCGGTGGCAAAGAATTACTGCCCTTAACTCCTGTGCAGTTATCCGGATTTAAACTCCATCCAGGACCTGTAAGAAAATATTTTTGCATCTTTGTTGACTACGCTATTGCAGCTGCACTATGATAATATTTAAACTATTTGTTTCTAACTTCACAATATTAAAATCCACGATTACATTTCTAAATGTTCATTTTTGCCATTAGTTACCTGAACATTTCCGTTTGCAACATGAAGCTCCGCCAAAGAAGAAACATAAGCACAAAAAACACAAACACAAAGCTGGGGACACACCAAGCCATCAAGAGTCAAGTGGTACAGAAGTTACGGCAAGTGGTGAGAAAAAGCATAAGAAGCAGAAAAGGCATGACGAAGACAAGGAGCGTAAGAAACGAAAGAAAGAGAAAAAGAAGAAGAAACAGAAACATAGCCCGGAGCATCCTTCAACATCTTCGGGTGGCTCTAGTCAGATCAACAATCCATTTGGCATGAGCATAAATTAACTACAAATCTATATGAGTTAATTAAGATATTCTTAAAATCTGTTTTTTAGCATTATACTATCTTGTATTATCGTAATTTTTCGTGCATGCATCTCACTGTGTCAATATGTCGTATCTCTACAGGCTTAAATTGGTATGTTTAGTATGTTAGTTAGCAATCAAGAACTAGTTCTAGATCAACAAAAGGAATACTACGGTAGAACGGTTAGCCTCTATTCAGGTTCATTTCCTGTTGAGGAGCGAGTGCGAATTTATAAAATACTTATCAAGTACCTATCGCGTCTATTCGTGAATTCGTCATATGAAGCAAAAATCATTCAAATTATTCTTGTAAGTTGTTTTTTATTTACCTAGGTAGTTTCAATAATTTTTTGCAATTGTTATCAGGAAATTCTAATTGTATAATATTTTATGAAGCTGTCAGAATCAGATATACCAAACGCTGCATTGAGTTAAATAATTTCCCGTGTCGGGATCTAGAAAAATATTTTATGAATCAGGATCAGTATTCAAATCCTAGTATAGGAAGTAGGTACAATCTAAATATCTCAAATCATTGTGGCCCGATCTTCAATTATTTTGCATGTCAATAGTAGACGATATGTTATTTTATAGCGATTATCAGGTTGAATTTAAAATTGTAATATTATTTATTAATTCTAACTCGATTTAGAAAAAAACTTGTCTTAGATAGTTACTATGTAGGAGGCGATCAATCATGATTCTCAAATGGATAGTGTTTACTGTTATATCGGTTTGGCAAAATAAACGCAAGTTACAATGCATCCAATAAGAAATGTAAATTTATTTTATTATTTTGCATTTAGACTGCAGGTCTTCATTAATTAACGCGTTTTGTCATTTTTCATAATTTTTTTTGCTACCTACACATAAATCCAAAGGATTTAAAGTATCAAATACAGGAATTAGAACATTAGTTTTTTTAATCAAGTACCAAATCTATTCTACACGGAATTGTTAACTTGCCTCAACATATTTAGCCAAAAAAGATACCAAAATCTTTAATTACTAGTGAAATGCAGAGCAATCAGTCTCATCCATGACAACTCATGGGACGGAACAAAGGAAAAGCCTCAACACGCCATGTAGGAGCAACGCTATATTGAGTACACATGGTTTCCATAGTAACCTACTTGCGGGTTGTAAACATAACGGGTTAGGAGGGAATAGAGCAAATTGTCAACGTTTGTGTTATTGAGCTCATAAAGACTTAATGGAAATTAAATTCATTCAAAGGTGAATTTTTTTACTTGTTTCTCACAAGCCACATTTATTACCCATTTAAATCTGCCATAAGCTAAAGAAGTGAACAGTTTCCAACCCCATAATAATATACTCGGCGACTCGGCATTGGTCACTGTCAAAATGAATTGGGTCCTGTCAAGATGCTTGATTTTGTGTTTGCTTGGTCTCACATATTTGAAGGAAATTACTTCCACTAAACCGAAATTATCTATGGAAGACTGTCCTTGCCTGGACACGGACATACCCGTTGAGCCGGTCTATTGTCATTGCAAATTGGTACTGAAACGAATGCATTATAGTGACTAATTAGTCGCTAGGAAGGCGGAAAATAAATTTAATAATGATACACCCGTTGAACTTGTTAATTAGTTTAATTATTAACTAATTTGCTTTGTATTAGGGTTGCGAACAGCCCCCAAACGATTTCACAGGAGCAAAACCGAAACCAGGAAGCTGCTCATCGGAAACGCAAGTTCTAAGAAGTCGGGAAAGTCTCATGTGTAGTAATCCAATGAACATGGCTATAAATCCATTCTTTAAGTTCGTGTGTATCGAGAAGAATAATCTGTTCACGAAAGGTCCTATTTATAAAACCGATGATAATGAAGTAAATTTAAGTGGCTGGGAGTTTGAATGGGAAAAAACGTACTCTTGGAGACCCCATGATGACAAAGAAAAGTAATTGGAACAATCCACACACTCCGATCATGAAGCGTTAATAATAACTCATTTAAATCGATCATCACCCGTCTACGAAATGAATCGTGTTGACAGTTCTCTTTGTCTTTTGTACAGGAAGTCAACAATACCTACCCGTAAGGCATACAAAATTTCAGTGTCTATGATAGAGTCCGCTCAAACTCGGAGTAACAATTTTGTTTTCGCGTCAGATGACCCCATAAATGTCTCTATAAAAGGTATGTGCCCTGAAATGTTTTCCATTATATTCATTTATGCACTAAATGTCCACCGTGCTTGGCCTCTAAAAGTAAAAAAAACGTAATTTCATTACCACCCGGGGTATGTCTGTGCATCCAAGCTGGCACCTTAATTGCGACAGTCCATTTCGTTCAGTAGTAGTGGCCAGTGGGTGCAGGTCTTAATGCGATTACGTCTGAGCCTTGCAGTGCAGCTGATAGTAAGGAATCCAATTAATTATCCATCCATATTTAGTTTTCACCAATTTTTTCACGCATGAACACTTCGTGCGTCCTGCATGCATCTATGATAAGTTATCTATGATTTGGATTGTTAGAAAACACTTCACTATAAAGTTTTGATGTAAATAGTTGAAATTTCAACGTTGTGGTCAATGGTGGTATCGTTCACTTAATAATTTTATAGGATTCTCTAAACGACGCTTTTAGTTAGATCAATATGTCTGACTTAGTTATAGTTAAGGTGGGCAATGTACAAAAAAGACATTCATTACAATCACCACATAAATGAAGATCAACCTGATGAGCAGTGAAAAATATTGTGAAATTCAATTTTTTTATTCCATCGGCGTTCAACAACCCCTATATTATTTGTTTCGCGGAATGCGGCTTCCATTGCTATAATTTGTCCTAAAAGCTTCATGAGAACTTTGAGGCTCTGAATCTTAATTAAACACCATGTGTGCTATTTATTTCTCAAACAAAAAAACAATTTTTTTTTTCATTTCAAGGCTACTTCTATTTTTAGTGTAATGTATTCGTCCGAGAAGTGCAAGGTAGTAAAACTGATAACAAATGGATTATGCCGTAAACTTGAGAAATTTAAGCAGTGAAAATTTAAATATCGAGAGGTCAGCAGGAAAAATTGAACATCAATGCAAAATCCCAATAAGTTAATAAGCGGCTTTATTTATTCCATTATCCTCATGCACATACATTCATTTGTTCTTTAAACAATTAATGATATGGTTTAACTAATTCTATTATTACAATTAGTACTAGTACCTTTGGAACTTAGCATTCTAAAACTTTGAAAAAAAAAGATGTACAGGAAAACAGCAGTTTTATTCCCTCTCGACTCACATATATTTACACCCAATAACACACTTAAATTCAATTTTCTTTCAATACAATTCAGCGGAATGGATCAATAAGATAATTTAAGCTAGTAGATGCGTGGAAATTCGCATTGCATGAGTGATAAGACGTTCTTGCAGCAACCTTAAGAAAATGATATGTGTCTTCAGAGTCACCAGGAATTTACATTTGAGTTATAAGCTTGTGGCTGTTAAGCTATAATTACATAAAGCAGACACAGTCTCAGATTAAATGAGGTACACGATTGATATGGTTTGATTAGAATGTCTTGAGACGGCTTTTCCTGTGGTACGTTATAATGAGATTCCGACATTCCAAAAGCGTTATATTTAAACTTGGAAAATTTCAATCTGGATATGTAGTTCAGACATGCACTCCAAAGCATTGATCAATTCAATTGGCATTTCGTCCCCCAACTTGAGTTCACCGTTCACCAAGTGTCCAAGTGTTAAGTATCAGACAACGACTTTAATGAATACGCCCTTTGAGTATAAAAATAAAAATGATCTCGATTTTTGGACACTTGGTGAATAGTATTACAACTATAGCATGGGAGCATCGACTATTTTTTTTACAAAAGTCAAATCTACAGCAATGTTTTCTTTAATATATGTAACTTACATAAAAAATTAAACGGCCGAGTAGAATACATTTGTTGATTAATGTTCCTAAAAAAATTTTTTAAACTTCTTATAGCCGCTCAAGCATTACAATCCAATGTTTTTTAACAAACAATCTTACACAGCGAATGGAGGATATACATTACGTAGTTCTTGGACACAGCTTATATATTTGAATGCAAACAAATAGTTTCTAACAGCAATCTGAATATGGCAATTACAATATATTGACATTACTTGAATACACACTACAACCACTACTACTGCTATTTACATAGACTAATTTATTTATTATATACAGAGAATTCAGTTTCCTGTTGTTATGATGTTCCATTCTATAGAAACTAAACTTCAGATTTTCTCTCGTGGAGAAATATGGCTTTTAATCTGGGCTTGAAGGATTAAACTTTCTCTAGTGCTTTGCTATTTGGGTTATAGCATCAATTTTACATAGTTGTCAACAGACATTTTGTTACTGTCTCCCTTTTGCGTAATACATCTTGTCACTGTGATTCCGCAACTAGTTTAATTTTTCAACCCAAAAACTTTGGTTACGAAATTGATTACACAGCATAGATTAGTTATGGATACAGTTAGATAGCTCCATTGATTAAATTGAGGATTTCATATATAGGTTTGCTGATGTTATTATGCAATAATGATAGATTCATCAAAGAATCAAACATTATTTAACCCCCTTTTTATTGGGTGTCGATTACACGAAATATTGATAATATTTATTAACGTGTGACTCCAATTCTCTCTTTCCGCAGCTTTGAATTAATGTACCTGTCACTCGAGTCCATGACGAAATGACAGACGCAACATTACTAGTTAATTAAATCATAGTTTGGATTTTGATTGATCATAAAGACCCTAATGAAAATTATTGGGTTTCGTTTATCAATATGATAAAATAAGGATTAACTGATCACTCTAGGCTATCCTACTAAATAACACCCTTGACTTTTGAAAACGAATCATGAGAATCTTTCCCTAATGTTTTGCCGCGAAAAGCCAATAGTCGCAATCTTCCGATTTCGTTATACTATATAACATTTCATTTTCTTCAAATCCTGCTTTATGAAGCAAAGTAATCATATCCCAGCAGCTTTTCTAAAGCGGCCACTCAAATCCTTCCTAACTCGTTTAGTCGTCTTGAGTGCTCTAACTATTAAGTAAACCCGGTAAACCCATAGTGGTATGTTAAAACGCAGTATCAACTTGAATACTGTTTCAATGCCTTTCAAAATGAATATTACGCTTTGTATTAGTTACAAAGGATGGCTGTACGGCCGTGTTGTGTATATATTAGTTATTCACCAGCCTATGATTAGGTTAGCACTACCAACTGTGAGTGAAATCTAAGGGGACGTTCATTCTCAGGTAGGAATTTAGGACAAGTTATAATAATTATGGGGCGCTTGAGCCATTAAGTTTATGTTCTATTTTGTTTGATGTGAGGGAACGATTTGATATGTATAGTTTACCCTAAAGCTCCTGTCTGGGACTTTATACATTTTATAGTTAGACTATACCATTTAGGGGTTTTGTGCTTTTCCTTTTGTATTCACATTTCAGGGAATGGTGAGAGTGCATCTGAATATTTGGCTCCGTTTTTTCTCTATTCAAAAATCCATAGGATGAAAAAGGCTGCCACTAGTAAAGCCACTGGCAGTTGTTTTCTGTCTCCAGAATCGGATGCTGGACAGTAGAGTTGCTCCAAAGGCGCCTTTTTGAACGCAAAAAAATTACACCTTTTAGTTCATTTGATTTGAGCGCTTTCTATTGTGCATGCACAGTATGTGTAGCTGATAATGGTATCGAAAATTATTGTTATATTTCGTAATTATATAGTACAGCTTTAACAATGTTGGCCAAATATGTCACTCAGCTATATGCTGTTTTCCAATTTCTATTCTGTATGGTGGTGTGATTTAACAAGTTGGGTTTTAACGACACAAGTTTTGTTTGACAAAAGTACGGGCAGTTTTGTATCCATCATAGTCACCATTTCCGTCACACAATGTTTCCTAACTTAGCAACTTTTCATATTGCCCATTAGCTACTTCCTGCAGATTTTGCACAACTTCTATTCATTGGGCTCAAATGAAGCTGCCAGTAGCAGCAGGATTCTGTGCACACAGACTTTTAGTTTGTTAGTTTGGGACATGGTCTGCCGTTAGCAACTTGTTATGTAATTACAATGCGAATAGAATAGTAATGAAAATAGAGGATATGATAAAATCGATTTTATGTTTACCTACAGTTTATTTTGTTTGGTAGGTTAATACATGTGTATTTCAGATGTACTACACACAAATCCAACGAAAAGCTCTGATTTATGCACAGTCTACTCTAAAAGTGCCGTTCTGTGCACTCCAAACAAGTGAAGTACATTATACTGGTTTATGCCGCATCAACCGCTTGAAACAATAGTTGATACTTTGTTTACTGTGCGTACAGGATAGATGAAACCTACTACAGCTATTATTTATTTACGTAAATCAGTTTAGTTCTTCCCGTGGATTCTAATAGACAAGATCTAAAATTTAATTTGAATATTTTAGTTCGTTCCTATATAGTTGGAATTATTCACGTTGCATATCACTCTTAGTTAGTCTATATAATCACAAACAATTTTCTCCTCATTTAGTTAATAACTATATGCGGAAGATAAAAGGGAAATTCCCTGAGGGTTTCTTTATCTTGGAGTTCTTAGAAACTGTCTTTCCTTTTAAACTAATTTAAATCCTCCCTTATACGCACAAGGATGCGAAAGAATGAATTCATTTCAATTCACTATATTATAATAGACTGTAATTCCATAACTTACCTTCTTAACATTGTACTCGTGCTTGTCTTTCTCAGACCAGCAGTGAGTTTTGAGGATTAAACCAGTCACTTTGTCATAATTCTTGATAACTGCTCGTGAAAGCCATTGTTTGTACCACAAAAGAGCGCAATCACAGAGCAGTGGATTCCCTATAAATTCACAAGAGAACGTATTCAGTTAATTATATGGTACTTCTACTCATTGTATTGTGTCTTTTTGTTCTAACAAAGTAAGTACGACGAATACCTACTACTTGAGTATCTTATTTGGTTGCATAAAAGTCAAGTCAGTAATGTTCGGAAATACTCCACATTGTCTTTTGTCAGGAATACATTTGAAATTAAAAGATCTGGTTGGAGAGAACTCATTAGGGAAACTCAAACGACTCATCATGTTACGATAGTCTTTTTTTATAAGCTCTTCTATTCCAGACTTGTAAATGTGGGGCAATTACTATACTGTAGATTTGCAATTGATGTTTAGGGATTTAAGTGACAATAATTTGCACCAGTCTTTGTTTTACTTTTGTCCTCGCAGAGTTACATTAAATGGTGCTTGTGTTCAAAGAACTGATCGTGCATTGATGTTTCCGTCTCCATTTAGTTCTATTAGTGAAACTGCCTAATTTCTGCCGGTGCTTTAGTTTTAGTTAGTTGTAAAGGGGTTTCTGAAGTTACCACTAGTTTCGTTTCATTTATCCACTTATAGCTCTCTCATGTGGGTTGGGCATCACACTAGACTAGTGAAAGCATGCATGTTGTAGTGAAAATGGGGAAAAACCTTACCATGGACATCAATGACTTGCACTGTCTCAAGAATTGGCTGAAACACTTCTAGCAGTAAATGCTTGATGTTATTTTTTCCCAAATTCATGTATTCTAGTGAATGCATGTCAGAAAACACTGAGATAGGAAGGGTTTCGATGCTGTAAAAGGTAAACAACAGGAATAAAGAGCTTGTTAATCAAAGGAAAAGCTTTTTACTTGCTAAAGAATTGTTATTCGCAATTAAATAGACAAAAGATACAATAAATGTTAGGATAATTACATTTCATCATTATTGTCGCTAATCTAATCATATTGTAAGCAAATTTTCTTTGATTTCATCAATTACCTAAGACTATACAAGCGTCTTTATGGGACAAACTGTATCTACAAAAGACACAGAGACAATAGCTATGGAAAACTTTCACTCCACTTACTTGTTTTCTTGCAGATACAGAAATTTAATTGTGTTCCCGAAATTCTCAAATGCGTCTTCTTTGACGACGGAAATATTGTTCAACTTGAAATCAAATTCTCGTAGTTTGTGCATCCCTTTGAGTGACTCTGTGGGTATTTCTCTGATGCTGTTGTTTCCCAACTTGAGCCATTCTAAGCGTTCTAAATACCCAAGAGAATACAAACTTGACCTTTCAATATTGAAGGAAGAAAATATTTGAAACAAAAAATCAAATTCAGTATACCTTCTAGTCCCTTAAATGCTCGGTCGTGTATGCTTGTAATGAGATTTGACTCTAAATCTAGTTGACTCATTCTGTTGAGATTTCGGAAAACGTAGGGACCCAACTCCTTTATTTGGTTGTAACCCAATTTCAAGAAATCCAGATTTGTTAAACCTATGACAAGCAAATTGAATATGAATTGTTGGGAAACAATTGTTTTACACCAACAAGTTGGGAAAATCGTGTAAAACACTTTTTACCTGCAAAATCAGACTCCTTGATGCTTTGTATTTTGTTCTCATGGAGGAACAAAGACGTCAAGTATGTTAGCTTGTTGAGAGCCTTAATAGGCACAGCGTCTAATAAGTTTGACCCCAAGTTCAAGGATGTCAGAGACCTGTTTTTAGTTAGCATTTCCATACCCAGTTAAAAGTAGTGCATCAATATTTTACCCACGTAACAACAGCCTACGCAATCATTCCTTTCCTTTATACTAGTCTCTGAGTATTTTTTTCATTTCATACGATATTCTTGTGTGGCAAAAATAAGTGATGGTGTAAAATGACTGCAGCTTCAGGCTTCAAATTATCCTGTTTTGCTCATAATACCGGCCACATTCACACAAGTTAGAAGTTATACAGTTCTCATAGTGAATAATTACTCCTTCTTTAATCAATAAACCAGTTATCATGTGGGCTGTGGCTGCCTATTGCGAATAAAAAAACTGTTTTTGCTTCTAGGGCGTTTCGTTTTATACTAATCAAAATGTTTTTGTATCAGAGGCTGGTTTTGTACTGGTAAAAAAATTTGACGACAGTAACTAGCATAGAGTGGCTGCTCAAAATATACCTGAAGAACGTAGAGTATAGAGTGGGATTGTTTGTTTGACTATAGATAAAAGTGTACAACAAGGAAAGAATTCCTTTCACTCTTACACTGTGTATGTTGTCCTTATTTAGACAGGAAAATGCATTGTTTCCATTGAATTTCTCTCGATTTGTTAAAAGTACAAAGAATAAAGGGATTTTTTCTCACGATGGAAGAAGCTCATGAAAAGATGAATCCATGCAATATATGCAGAGTATGGTAATTATTAGTTTGTTTACCAGTAGGGAGGCAACTAATTGGCAGAATCCATTAACTAACTAACTGAAAGGACTGTAAATTTGAAAGTGGGAAATCTTTTGTCATACCCTTCGAGTCCTTTGAAGGCTCCTGAGTCAATTTTGGTGATGAAGTTGAAGTACAATGATAATGACTCGAGTCGTTTCATCCCATCGAATGCACGATCCGGAATTGTCGTGATTTGGTTGTGAGTCAACGTAATATATCTTGTATGTGCCAACGGTTTTTGAGCCTTGGTTGGGATTGTTTTTAAATGATTTTGGGAGAGATCTAAAATATCCAACTTAGAAGCCAACGCTGTTAGGGATGAGGACTCTAGAATTGCCAAGTTCGTCCCACTCACTATGAGATGACGGATATCCAAACCTGCGATAAGTTCAAATATTTACCTTCCACACTTATTACGTATTCATGATGGGGTAATTTGGCTCCCCTTCATTCAGTGTGCAATCAAAGGAGCTCACAGTGATTACAACAGACTACTAAATAACTAAAGATTTAAAAGACTAAATTCCACTAAAAAACTGATTTGACAAGGCTAGCTACGATCTAGCTAAAAAAGAAAATCTAAGGTAAAGTCTATACCTTGTACAAAGCTTGCAAGCATCACAGGATGTCTTTTTACAACCAAAGGCAATATTTTACAATATTTTTTCATCCTTTTCTAATTAAATAGCAAAGCCGCCTGCTTCCTGATTAGAACAAGATGTAAATTAATAATTGGATTGGGATGAAAAAAATTTACCCAGAAAAATGAAATCTGGCAAACGAGGCATGTTGGTTTTTCGGAGCGTGAGGTAGGAAATGATTGTTCCTGGATGCTGCTTGAATAGCTGCATACTTTCCCTCACTGAACTCATGTCTGTATGTTCACAAATGACGACTAGACCTTTACTCTTGACCGTGCACGTACATGGCCCAGTATCGGCGGGACAAATATTTCGACCATAACTCTCGTTCACTAGTAAGACCACTAATAGAGCCCAAATGCTCAACTTGAGCTGTAACCTTTCCATGACCTCCCAAGCCTTCCTTTCAAGCTTTCACAATGGTGTTCAACAGTAATCACATTCCGAGCGCTTCTTCTTCAAACCTGTATTGGGTGCAAAACGAAAGGATTTTGTTACTTTTTTGTTAGCTAGTCACATACAAGTGTGGAGGAATGTTGTAAAAAAGTGCGCAATACCAGTATACATATGTATAACTTTAGTTAGGTAGTTAGAAATAGACCAGACTCTGTTTACTTTCACAGCTTTTAATTCCCCAATCACTTACGCATAGAGCTTCATGTGGAAAGCTACTTTCACCTCGGTGCCATCAATCTGCCGTAGCAATGGGGATTAAAAATGCAAATATTGTATGCACAGTGCTCTATGAAAGCATGGCCTGTAATCTCACGTCTCAAGAAGTGCGATTTTGTAACTTTCTTTGCCCTTGAAGCTAGCATTCATTTAGGGAAAGATGAATGTTTACAGCTAAGTTTTATATTTGAACTTGGGGCTCGGCTTTTTGAGACGGCTAGTTTCATAAGACAGATAGATAGATCCTTGAGAGATGAAGTTATGTTTCGTTCAGAATTGACCCGAAGTCATAATGTTCTGTGGTTTTAGGTATTGGATGGTGATAAAAAAAAGTCTCAAAAATGTCAACCAGGTATGGAACTACGTTGTGAATACCAAATAGGAAACAAGTCTGATAACAAAGTAAAAGGTTGGATAATAAAGGGAGGGAACCTCTGGACTCTCGTGTGTGTGTGGCATCAGTGTGGGCATACATTTGCAGCATTTCGTTTACACTCTGAAACGCACACATGTGCTCCACTTTATAGAATTGTGAACTCCAGGCTTATACTTGCGTAATCCCTGTGTGCAAGAGAAAGTAGGAGAATAAGAATTTATGTGTTGGATGAACACATCCTACTACATGCTTCTTCCTTATGGGTAGTATGTAGTAGTGAGTGAGTGAGCAAGCAAGTGTGTGCACTTGTATAGTTACAAACTAGGTAACATGATGTACTATGTAGATTACATTTCATTTTTACTGCACAAGGGACTTTCACTTTAAATTTCAGTCCATTAAATGTTCATGTTATTTGTGCACTGCAAGATTTTGCCGGCAGTTTTTTTCGTGTAAAGATAAAGAATTTCACCGTGACTTTGTCTAGTACAGATTGAGGGGAAAAAGTTCATCTTGTCTGTGCATTGATTGTCTATCGGTTGATGATAGCGAGGAAAAAATTGAAATGTCCATCCTGCCTTTGATGGCTGATTGAGTGTGTAGCTTCTAACTCGCGGTTGAGCCAGCATACCAGAGTACATTCTGTATGATAGGTGGGAAGCCGGATCTTACACTAGTGCACACGGAGAAAAAAATCGATCCACCAACTACAAGAGAGCATATGTAGTATTATGCATACTTATATACACGGTGGTGCTTTCATTTCTCCAATGTGATAACAAGTTTAGTGAACATGAAACTTGAGCTCTTTTGTAGACCAGTAGAAAGAACGTGAATCTTTTCCTCCAAATATCTGATGCATTTGATAAGTATTTCAGTACAAAGGGTCCTTTGAGGTTCCAGGGTAAAAGTTTCCTCCACAATTATGAACATGACTACTTGCCTTTGCTCTTCGTTGCATGAAAAATGTGGGATAATATACTGTGTATAGAATATAAGATGAGTTATTGTGCTCCTTGTCACTTTTGACGCATTCCGCTTCTCATATAGTGTAACCATGAACTCGAGAAGGCAACTACTGAAGAGTTGAGCCTATACTACATTATAATCTAGACAAAGGGATTCATAGGAGTCTCATCCAATCATTATTTTGTGTATCTTGGCACACAAGAAAAAAATAAAGTGGAATAAACTAGGCAGCATCCTTACAATAGTTTCTGACATGAATTCACACGAAAATGTAGCTCTGAAATTTCGGATCATAATAATTTATACCATTTGGAGGCTAAGCCGTAGTTTTCCTCGTAAAAAGCGTGTGCTAGAAAACACACTGTCTATATATAAACATACTCTAAAATGTATTACTCTTTGTTTGCTCTCATAATACATATGTAAAGCACACACGGAGAACACCATAACTTTCTTTACCCTTTGTTCCCTTGAACTTTCAATAGAACTCAAACTTAATAATAGTGTAACTAAAAGGTTTCTCTGCACCCATTTCGGTTTAATAAAGCCTGTATGTTATACACCTGTTGTTATCAAATGTAATCTGCACGGAATTCATGGTGGGTTCCAAACGTATGGATCTCCATTACTTATATGGGACACAACCAGTGATTTATTCACCAGTCTGGCCATGTTAAGTACAAGTGGGTGGCAATAAACCAAAGTTTAGTAAATTTAGTGCCACCTCAGAGAAATTATGTCATTGGTTGGTTAGTTAAATCTTCAAATTTCTAACTAGCTCAAGATGCTCTACTGGAGACATGTATACAAGTATTTATGCTTGTGAAAATATGAGGGTAAAGCTTCTGTTAGATTGAAGGAGGTAGTGTTTTTTTTGTAATCTTTTGCACCAGGGAGGAGAAGAAATTGTTTGGAAAGATAAATTATCTGCTCTAGGGAAATTGCCAATATTATCTAAATCAATTATCTAGGACCATAGTCAGACCATTTATCATCAGGGTGGATGAGTTCAGGTGTGTTAGTACAGACATTGAGGCGCAGAAAGTTATTTTCTCTGCTCCCTTTTTGTAGATGGCAACTTTTCTCATTCTATTCCATGTAATAAATATAATCAATAGGGTTCAATCCTTGCAATAGTGGATAGTGGTTTGTTGTGTTGTGAGCTATCTATATCTACTATATTTTTTCACGCCATTAAAAGGGATTATGTGTGCACCGACTAATGAGTGTCACTGATATTTCATAGGGCAGATACAATTTCTTGATTAATCAGCGAAACAAATTGAAGACTATTTGTTTTCATGTCAGGCGTTTTTATGGCGTATTTTAAAGAAGTTTGTTAGTTAATTTTTTGTCTCAGATAATGTTTACGCGTAAATCTAGTATGTCTTGGTGTTTATTACGATGCAGCAATAGTGAACGTATGCATAATATCTTATATAATGCAATAATTATCGAATTGCAATATTCATGGGACGAAAATGGTTAAATTATAATCTACTTTAGTTAAATTTCTATTTAATACATAATTCAATGGAATACTGGCATAAAATATAACAGCATCTTGAAATACCATGGGTATAGCATAGGCTTTACAAGCCATAGGATAAGTTTGCCTTATATTACGCCGCATGCTAAAAAAGTATTTGAACCACTGCTTGAATTTGGCTCATCATATCCTTGATAGCAACCAACCGTCCGGCCATAAGTAATAGTTTCAACGAGCTCAATTGATGCAATGCAAACTATTTCACACTAACATAGTATGCACAGTACTATTGTTACTGTGAGTCCATATCAAAGCATAGTATAGAATTTTCCATTTCATTGCACTATTGTTGAATGAGACCACAACTAGCATTGAAATTTGCTGCAACTCAAATTACTAGCAATTGAGGCAACTACATATGTATTTATGTACTTGAGTGAAGGGTATAAAGTTGTCTGTCATTCAAATTGTACAGAACTTGTCTATTCATTGGAATACATGAGGCCAATCTGCCATCTTCTCAACTTTACTTACTAAAGTTATACTCTTTAGTAGTAATAAACTTGTTTTGTCTTTCAAACTTCTGTTCATAACTACGAAACTATGGCTCCCATGTACGCTCTCTTGTTTGTTTTTTGGGCAATTTGCAAGGATTCTAGGATTCCAAACTGTATAGTCTCTTGATGATAATCTAGTTGGGAAAGAAACGAAATTTGGTACACTTTTGGCCACAGATTTTGCAAAAGTGTTTAAAAACTTTTGCATAACTTTCTCTACAGCTTTCACCAACCGTAACTCTAGCTCCCAACTGTAGTTGACTTGTCCCTGAGTCAATGTCCGCAAACTCTGAAAGCTTTTCTACTCTCACTTAACTATATCGATTTTCTGTGTTAAATTGTTTTTCACACTACTCGTCTTCCTTTGGACTCCTTCCTATTTTTCTATTAATTAGGTTCCACTATCTTTGTGCATATGCTTTCTTCTCGTAAACACAATTTTTACCAATTAGTTTTTACCATGTATTCGCCTGTCGGTGGAAAAAACTTGGTACAGTTCTCAGAAAATTAATGGACTTAAAAAGCAAACTCTATAAGAGCCGCGTAATGTAATATTCATTGATTCAATAATGCCAATATGACAAGCTACTGTCTGTTCCAAAGATATAGGACACAGATACTATAAAATTCAATACGTTGGAACGTATCAAATATTGGAATCCTTATAACCATCACATTAGAACTTCAGACATGACATTTAATATCCATTGTGACAACTCTTATTAATCGTGTTGACTGACAGTAAATCTTTTACAGTACAAATTGAATGACATGTGAAACGTAAATATCATTACCACCCTGTGCTTCTACAAATATTTATGCACCCAGTGAGTCAACTACGTGAGATGCTCTCTGAAAATATAATCATCCCATCTCTCGGCATTAAATTACTGGCGTCTACTACTGTTTGTATTTGGTATTGTTGACATTTTGGAAACCAAACTTTCCTTTTTAGTCATACAAACAGGACTGGAAAAATAACTTTCTTCCCAATTAACAACCTACATTGGATCGTTATATTTTAAACTTTGCAATCTAGTCACGTACACACCATTCTTTGTTGCTGGTTAGTTGACAAGCAGGAAATGGAATTAGATTTGTGGGCTGGAATTATATTAACCTCATTGGTAAAACACACCGTTGTCCACTGAATTATTGAATATATTCATAATGTATAGTTTCCACAAACCAGTAGGAGTAACAAACAAACTAACCAATCAACCAAAAAGGGAAATGATGATGATGATGCGAGTTTGAGTTTGCTGAATACACAATATATAAAGTAATAGACAAGAGAGCGCATACCTGACAAACAGCGATTGTAGTAGGGCACAGAACTAACTGACTGGTTGAGTTGCAGAAAATATGAACCAACGGACACAGAAAGACACATAGAAGGAAGCCAAGGAAAGCTCAGTGTTCAACTGATGGAGCTCCTGTGTTTCATTCCAAAGTGGTAGCCATGAATGGCTAACTACCACCTCACAGTCTAAGATCCAAATTAAACCTGTTCACAGTTTTATATCGCACAGTGCACACAACACACATAGAAAGGAAGGCGTATAATATTGCGTTCCAGTTCAACGCAAGCGCTCATCAAAATCGCGCACAGTGGCTCTTCTGGAGTTAAGTGCTTTTAGTTGTTCCTATATACACACAGTGCTGACTGGAGCACACAGAGCTTTCCATTTTTGGCTGCAAAACATTCTCTGCTCGTTGCTACTACACGATCACTGCCGTAAACTGCATAAGTAGTCCCTCTGGGCTCGAATATTTAAGGGAGCAGCTCTGAGCATGCAAAATGACACTTGCTTTTCTATAATCCAAAGATTGTGAATATAGACAGATTTTTTCCCATTTCCCTCTTTAGTATGCATTGTAGCAACTTGATTTTGTTAGTTAGCTAATAAAGTTTTAGATTTGATTGGATCAAGATTTGGGACACATTGACATTATTTTTGAAATATAGATTCATGCGACATGGTTTTGAGTTTTAATATGGGCTTTATAGTAGCCAGTTGTTTTTGGTTCAGGTCACATGTACTCGTATGATTCCAGCTCACAGTATTTTTTCTACTCTATGCATGTGTGTGGTGTGTGTGTGTGTGTGCAGAAATGGTTGTTACCTTAGAATAGTGCATGGGAAAACTGTTGCCAAAAGGATTACGGTAGTTGTGTTCATGAGCTCCACTAAAGTACTATTCTATGTCTCAGGGTTCTTTATTGTAGTCATAATAATAATAATAATGGGTGTCCGCAATGAATATATGGGGATAGAGCTCGTACAAGTAAATTATGGTCTGCAGCTTCCGTACAGTGGTTTGGTTAGGTTGATTTTACTATTTTTCTATCGTTATGTTTTGTTATATTACTTAAACTTGATATAATTCATACGGTAATGTTGTCAATATATTATTTTATAGTTATTTCCATTGATTTTGTCACCATGGGAGTGAGTCTGTGGTTGGAAACAATGGGACTTGTGTAATTAAAAATGTAACCTACGCATGTAGAAATGAGTCCAATGTTCAACTCCCATGTGTAGTGGGATGAGCAAATTTCATAGTCTTTACTCCCTAGTTGTTCTCAAGTAAATAGAAAGTTGGCTTTCTCCTATGTATGGTCTGGTTGAATGAAAAGTAAATGACCTTATTTAGTAAATTCCGTTTCTAGAGAATCTTATTTTTCTTCAACACTGGTTCTTTACAATGGACTTTTAGTGCTAGCTATAGTTTCCTATCAAGAGAGCTTTTTGTTCTTAGAAATGCCAATCTTTCAATCTACGTATTCCACTTTAGTTTGTTAGGTTTTACATATGGCAGATGGAAAAGCACTTTGGGCTTTGTAGCTGACTTTTGCATATGCGTCTGGATTTTTTTTTGTACCCATATCAAGGTATTGCCAGCAGTATAAAACTGTATTAAGAGGTTGACTCAAACAAACTAAACTCATTTAATAGAAAATATATATTATGTAAGCATTAGTCAGTAATATTTTGATGGCTTTGATTTCTTAGATGTTGCCCTGAACCTAGATAACGTTTTTTCATCAAAGTAAAATGTTTTAAATATTACATTGCACATTATATAGGCATCAAAGCAAGACTTTTTTGCTAGTTGGTTCAAGGGTTCCTAGAAACAGGAAAATATTTTACTGATGGGAATTGCACAATGATATTTGTATAAAAAACGGGCTCAATTCAACCCGTCTATGTTTACCATAATAAGTGCTTTGTCCTCTTGTCCACAAACTTATGGTATAAAGAGGATGAAAAATCTGTTTTCATGAGTTTTTCGTCATGCCGAGTTTTCATTGTGGAGTCATAAATGCTTATCATTGAATCAAATGGCATTATTCGGGTTAGCTTTAGTGGAATTTAGAAGCTTTTATCAATTTAATATTGTCTTTTCTTGTTCTATAGTTATCAACAGTTCATGTGATACTAACCTGGAATTGGCTGCCCGACATGGAATTACTATTACGGACTGCATGTATAAAATCATTCCTAATAGAAAACTAACCTCATGTGATGAACTACGGTAACTTGAGCCTCCACAAAACTTGCTCATTTGTCATTTTATTCCTGCAAATTGCTTGCTTAAATCACTGATGAAATGCTTTATTATTAGCAATACTTCAGTTGCAAGAGTATAGCTGAAATTACCTCCAATGTGTTGTCTTTGTTGACATCAATTAGGAATATAAATAAGTAATAGGCTTATTCCCTGTCTTATAATCAATAGGAAAGTAATGAAGGATGCGGAAAACTTGATTATTAAATCCCAACTTAACTATCACGGCAATATCAAGTATATTAAAGAAACGTAAGTTACATGAGTTGCTTAATCAATCATTAAAGTTCGGTCCATCACTAAATTATCTCATGTTTGCTTGCATATTTTTAGCACAATTAAACACGGGCAGACTAAACATGGTTTAACTGCTTGCAACAAGATTCCGTTGTCTGCCAATGTTTCAGTATTCCATGTGAAAGGTGTTTTTATTGGAACTTTGGTTCGGTACGCAATGTTCATTTCCCTTTCACTATGTATCAAGTCCACAGTTTTGGTACTAATTTTTCCTATTATTTATTACGTATTTTGTACTTTTCAGTGAATCGGATACTACTTATGATCTGAATACAAGCTCCCTAAATCACACTTTGATTTTCCATACTCGGTTCAACCATTCCCCGTTCAATCGGACTCAGCTGTCCTTGCTCTCAAAGTAATGAAATTAGTGCAACAATGAGTACAAATGAAATTCTAATGTGTTGTTCTTTGTTCTTCAGGTTTTGGCAAAGCGTTTTCGAGCCGAACTGTCCTCGTGACTACTGTTGGTACAATATGGCTGGATTCATTGACTTGGCAGAATCGCAATCAGTGTTCATCATTTTACTCGTTATCTCATGGCCTTTGTTTCTCATATTCTATGTGTTTGTTCAACTCAACATAGACTTTATACAGGGATCTATGGAAGTGCAATTCACCCCACAGGTTGACATTCGTATTAATTATGATTCTTGTTATTTTTGAGCCTGATTTACAATTTGTTTTTAAAGTCACAGTTAAAAGGAAGGTTTAAATATCCAAGAAAATCTTGCACTTGTTAAGATATGTTCTAGTGTTTGCATGCATGCATAGCTTTGTTGTATTCCATGAAACTTTGCTAATATCGTGCCGCTTTGTTTTATGCTGAGCACATTGTGTACATTAGCATAGCATATTGACGATTTGTTTGGAAACATTGGGAAATGTCTAGAATGCTCATTAGTATTTTATGTTTGCATTTCCAGGATGCACGGTAATTGGATCAGATGAATGTATAGTTAATAGTTCCCGCAGTAGTGCAAACTCTTGCACTTTATATAACCACTCAAGTAATCCAAGTAGTGCAAAGAGCAAGCTGCCAATGTATACTCATTTTATACTTTTTCACTTGTAATCACAATATCGTAGCAAATCATTAAAATGTAGAACACAAGGTATATATTTTTTTATTTCACGCTTATTGTATAACAGTAGTAGTTTACAACTATAATTTTCTCTCACAATAGTATATAATCTGTAGTTGGACAAAAATAGATGCATGCATATTCGTTTTTATGCGTACTTATATATTTCTTCTGAACATGGGTCACGACTAATGGCTACTTTTTATGTGTAATTTGTATCCATCACGATTGCTCATCAGTCCTGTAATTATGAGTCATGTGATTTTCCCTATTGCATAAATATACTAATCTGCGTACACAATATAAATCTTTGGGTATATCTTTTTGCTGCCGATCGTATTTTGAAATTAATATAATCTTAGTCTACTCTACTGTATCGACAAATTAAGGATAATTAGCTAAATTTAAATCTGTTCATAGCTATTTTCAAAAAGAACAGATAAAGTAATAATATATTGAATTCTCCAGCGGGCCTACTAACTGGTATGTCTAAAAAACAATACTAACGAGCTAACTATAGTCAGTACTGGTTTGTAAAAGAAATAAAAAATAAAGCTTGAAAAGAGATAAGTTACAAAACATTAGAACAAATTCTACAAGATAAGATGCATTCATTCACTTGGAATTTTACTCAAAATTTTCATGTAAATCAGGAAAAAATTCATCTCCTTAGTTGCGAGTCTAAAACTACGAATTTTCTGCTCCAATTTTTTTCATGTGAACACCACAAAAACATTGGTCAACTCAATAACATGCATCAACTAACTAACTATAGTGTACTAAACATTCATGTGAAGTTCCAATCTTCCCAACGCATTTGGAATGGAGCTAATTTGAGCGCTATACGAAAATTTTTTTATTCTTGTTTCATCTCATTGATAAGATCTCGAAAGTCGGTTACATACCACATGGATTTAGCTTTCACTTCTGGCCTGTACGCGTTCCCACCAAATCCTATCGTGTAGATAACAAAGTCACAGTCAACATTAGCAAAACACCAGTTGAGACCCAACAACTCAAAGTGGGCTTCCAGGCAGCCAACAACAATGAGCTGAGAGTTTGAACTCAACTTTTGTAGTTATTAGTTTCCTGTCTGCTCACATGTAGCATATGAAATCCATATATTTAATTAATTCCCCGAGCATACCAATAAATAATTCAGCGGGTGGTGAAGCTTCCCAGTCTGTGATTCCATCACCTATCATGACCACAGTTTTATAGCCGCATTTATCCTTGAGTGTGCGGATTGCGGCGCCTTTTCCCCCCTGTCGGGATGTAAGTTGTGTTTCATCGAATCCAGCGTACTCACCTGTATGATAAAAAAACATGTGTTTTCATCACAAAATGTGGACTTGACGGCAGAAAATAAACATACACATTGTTTAGATGGGAAACTTAGAAGTGGATTGAATGGAACAAACAAGAAAAAAGCAAACACCGAGAGTGCCATATTTCAACCTGATGCGCTATATATTTTTCTTTTACGTAAGAGATAAAGCAAAATAATATGCTTTGGTGAACAAATGTACCTAGGAGCAAAAATATGTATTTGTAGTGGTAGCGAAATATTAGCTTACCGTCATGATAGAATTTGATTTTATTTGCATAGATATTGCTGAGTGGAATGCCCAAATCTTTAGCCACGGGCTCAATTATACTTCGGAATCCACCAGATATAAGGTATACCTCTTTTTCAGACTTGTGGAGTTCGTGAACAAGTTCTCTGCAAAAAAAAAAACGGCCATTATGATGGACACATAACTCCAGGCAACATTTTTTATTCATATGACAGAAGAGAGGAAAATAGTTTCACAATGGTGTTCCATCAGGTGTGAAAAATGAATGCACCAGGGTTTATATACATTAGTAAAGTTTTCATTTCCAACAGAATGCATTTTCTATGGCTAGAACTGCCTGAAAAATTGATTTTTTGTCCCACGCTATACGCGTGGTATGGCAAATCACTCCGGCATGTTCAAAAATACTTAATGTGTTTTGATCACGTTGTAAACTCGTTAATTTTCTAGGGTTGACACGTGTTGCATGAAAAGCTGTCTACAGTTCATTTTATCGCCCTGCATACACTTTTTACGTTTTTGTAAACAAACAATACACGCCTATACAACACAGCAGCATTACAAAATAATAGCAAGCATTCTCATGGAATCAACATTTCATTGTATAATGTGGCATTAGTCTATTTATTTAATACAAGTGGCCTCTGAATGAGCCTAATCAGGAAAAGTAGCCACTTCTAAACCTGTGTACTAACTTTTTATTTGTAGACGCTAATATTTATCCTCGCATGATGAGCATAGGAGGAAAAGTGGGACGCAAATAGCATGGGACAAACAGATTCACAATAACAAGAGATTAAAATAACTCATATTAGATCACAGATGTAAACATGAGGAAAGGAAAAAAGCGTCTTACACATTTTTTAATCACAAGAGTCGCTTGAACTTTATATTACTTAATCAACCCGTAATCTGGTAAAATCCAGTTTGTAAAATCAAGTCATGTAAGACGAAGAGCCAACTAATCATACAAGAAAAATGTTTTAGGAAAAAACAAGTATCCTCATACGCTCATGCAGTCACATCATGATGAAATTACAGCATGCCTATTTTTTTCCAACAATTTTGTCGCTACATTTCTAAAGCACATTGGGTAACTTTTCATGTGACTTGAAGCCGGCTCAAAGGTAACCATAAATTTCAACAGAATATCATTATAAATATTTATTATGTTGCAATTTCATCCATCTTGCCAATCCCTTTCAAGCTTTAAAAGGGATGAGCTCTGACGTCAATATACATGATTTTTTATCGTTTCTTTCTCCATTTACACTCATATTAGGTCAGGCAAAAGATGATTAATCAATTTGGTACAGCACTTGTATCAGCTAAAATGACCTTTGAATTCTATACTAGATAGGCTTCGGTGTCTAGCTAGATTAACATGGCCATGTGAAAAAATATCCAGCAACAGGTAAAAAAAGCCATGCCATATACGTTGTATAATAAAAACTAACTCGTCCTAGAGATGAACCAGTACTCCTTGTTGAAATCATTACTTTTGTGCATACAAAGCAATCTGGAATAAATTCAATACTTACTTGACGAACGGTGTGAGACGAAATTTGGGCCCATGAATAAAATTTCTGAGTTGCTGCAGACTGGGTCTAATCAAATCCAGTCTGATTGCGAGCGCTTGTCTGAAATCCATCCCTCCTTTCATTGCTTCCATAGTCCTGCATATAATGTAATCAAATCAGGGGCATAGTGAGAGGGCAGTTTTAAAAGCTTTTGTAACCAATCTGACTAGCTAGTTAGTTAGTTTGTCAGCTCTCATTCACAGCTAGTTAAAATCCCATGCAAAGGACAAACATAACATGGTATTATTATTATACCCTATGCCCTACTTGATTTCTTTCTTGAATTAGTTAGTTAGCAAACAAACAACTAATACAATCTGAGATCACATGCACAGTTGATGATCAAAGATGTTCAAAATTCATGCATGCACCCAATACAATGCATATCATGCCTTTCCCATCATGTATGAATACAATCCCTGTACACCCTATCGGTGAGTTAGTTAATGCAAAACAAGAGAAGGAAAAAAGGCAGAAAATCAAATGTCAATGAAATGAAAAAACTTTGGACTTGCAGTTCAAACAGATAGTAAACTTTTGGTCAGTTAGTTAGTTAGACGTAAAAAGTGATTTTTCGCCAAAAGCAGACAGCAGCAGCTGACAACTTATACAGCCACATGCATATGAATACAGTACAAAGGTGAAACTGATAAGATCCAGGCAATGGGTGAATTATTATGCAATAGTCGGTTCATCATTCTCCGCTATTAAATACTACCGTTACTTTGAAATTGCTAAGCACTACATACATATGGAGGGCACTGCACCAGAAAATAAAAACAGGATGCTAACGACTGCGATTGTGGAGCGCCAATATTAGAGCTGCATTTTTTTTACATCTGTCTATCTGATTGCATATTAGGAAATGAGGGAAAAACTTACAGCTGTTGAACTTCGTCGCCTTTTCCACAGAATGCGGCCAATTCATCAATAGCTTCATCTTGAATCACAGTGGAGTCTACATCAAAGCACACAGCATCAGCTTGACGCCACAATTTTTTTGCAGTCTCTTGTTGGTTCATATTGGCAGCCGAGGATTTTTTGGTCAAATTCAATAGTTTCTTCAAGTCTTGACGTTTTTGAGCAAATAGATTAATATTAGTTGTATTGGCAGTGTAAAAAATACTGCGAGTCAACACTCGGAACGCCGTTATGGTAGTAACACTTTGTGTAGTAGTAGTAATAGTCCCCCTGTGTAGAAAATTAATAAAACAAGTTGGATCAGTTTTAATAGTCCGGTTCGTCTCAACGAATATTAACAACTGGAGGGAATTCACAGTCGCATCGGCCTTTAATAGTGTGTGCGAGCAGAGGGAAAATGAATTTTAATTGCAGTTAGTTGAATTGAGTTACATGAGGTACAGGATTCAGTCGAGTAACGTTGTCCAAGCTCCAAAGTAAGTATATAAGTTAGTTAGTTTAGTGGCCAGTTTGGTAGTTTAGTACCCAGCTGTGCTACTATGGGTACTATATGAAGATACTTACAATTAGATAAGTAAGTATAAGCGATATTCTGACTCTGACCATGAATGAAACTGAATTACAAGAAAGAAAATGTGTAACTTTTATGTGTGTCCAGTGTCCATACAGTTTTATGATCCAGAAATGTTCAGTTCTAACAGCAAATATATTTGCAGTTAGTTGGTTTGTATGAAAGACAAGGAGAGAAAAAAATACTTTTGTTATGTAATGGAAAATTTCCAACAAGAATCTTTTCATGTAGAATAGTAATGTGATTGGAGGGTTGAGCTTTACAATCCCGCCACTTTAGGGCTCACGTTTAGACGGCCAATTGTAAACCGTAGTTTACATTTACATTATGCATGGGGATTTTGTTGGCGATTAAAGTTTGCTATGACAAGGAATTTCGAGATAAATTTTAAAGAGCTTATGTGACTAACTAAAGTCATTTTATCCATGAGTAAACTACAATATCTTCTAGCAAACGCAGCCTTGCCAAAGATAAAAAATAACTTAAATGGACATATTGTTATAGCAGTACAATGAATGCATAAATTATATGCGTAAGGTGAGCCGTCTAGCCAAATTGAATGCGTGTGTAGTTATTTAGTTAGTTAGTATGTCTATTAACTTTGAACCGTAAACATGCAAGCAAAAAGTGTTCAGTGAGCTCTGACAGATGCCATGTATTGAAATTGTACACCAGGCATGCTGAATGCGTGGAATTGCTGTCATCGTCATTGCCTCCTTTTTTAAGTATGGGAACTTAAACCAACTAACTAATGCATAATTTTCTGCAAGCCTAACCATGCCGGTAAATAATGAGCGCAGATAAAATTTTCAGTTAGTTAGCCATTCAGAAAGTTCTCCATTCAAAACTATAACACTACTTGGGATCAAATATTCATGCAGGGACTATATGATGGTACATGGAATAAAGAACATTAATTGGCACTGCGAAATTGTGAGAACGATTCCCAAACTTTCGCCAGATAATAGGAAAGGGAAATAACTAAAAGTTAAAACCTATACTTTAGTCACATTGAAAAAAATGGTTTAGAAAATCCCTGAATCATCAACAGTAATGATAAAAATGGTAAAATGTCGACATCACATTTTAAATGCATATGACTTGGTGACCCCACATGGTTATATAACGGCAATCATAGAAACTACATGTCCTCTTGATAATAAGAAAAGTGGACTCATAGCCAACCCAGCGGTCATCAATCCAATTCTTTAAACTAACCAACTACGCAATTAACATTATTACGCGGAAGTTAGCCCACTTGGTTTTCCCAGAAATGAAATCGCTGCATATCGTGCTACTGCCCTTTGCAAATCTTTTTTTCGCTCTAGTAGCCTGACAAACAATCAAAACTACAAAAATACTTGAATTTTATCGAGTGTGTGATGTGCCTCCGAAATTACTATATGAGCGGACTCCCACTTCAAAAAAAAAACCGGCCTACACATTTATATATTTTGCATCTCAGTAGTAGCTAACAAACTGTAACTTTTTTGGCAACAATGCAAAACAAATACACGCATATATTATATTGACTTATGCTCATGATTACTGGTTACTAACTAACTAACTATAGACCACACTATCGCCTTCAGAAATGTATCCAGGTAATTAAAACTAGTTGAAAATACCAAGAAAGCATGCTATTTCCCAATCCAGAAATTCGCATTCCGGTAAAAGCTCATCCATCGGGTTGGACTGAACTCGTGAGTTGGATGACATTTCCTAACTTGCAAAGTAATAAACGTGATCACGAGTTTGTTTGTGTGTGCCAACTTTGGGATCCCTTGCATTTGGTTGGCTAAGTCAACATGGTTAGTTCATTTGCACATGTACCATTGGTGAACAAGTAGCACACACCTTCTGCACTGGACGAATGACTTGTTTTTAAGTTTTACTTTATTACTTGCTTAGCTAACAGTGTTACGCAATGTATTCATCACATGGTTAAAAAAAGATTCTCAGTCGATGAAATTAATTAGCAGTTAGTTAGTTAGTTAGTTAGTTAGTTGGTTACAAACAAAATGTACGCAGGGTTTGCGTGTGGGTCACGAATTGAGCAAGCCATTTTATTTATGTCCATTGAATTGAAGAGAATAAGCCGTTTAGCTTTAGTTACAGTTTAGTTCCATTATAGATTGTATCATGTGACGATAGTTTATTACGAAGCCGAAGGCGAAGTCAGGTAATTACCAACGGGAGCGCCCTATGCTGCACATGTTAAACCTAAAATCACCTGAAAACGCAAGATGAAATTTGTGTTAGTAAACTCTGTTTGGAACGGGGTAAAAGTTGTGTGCGCAGTTTTCAGACAGGTTTTAGAATAACCCCAACCGTGACCAAAATGGTTTA